>ORJL010545415.1_pt1 | contig 84948 bp, 96 predicted proteins | sample 1779941 | NCBI WGS metagenome assembly ORJL01 (sample SAMEA104232317, study PRJEB22302) | groundwater metagenome | biome: forest; feature: aquifer; material: groundwater | place: USA | collected 2011-08-07 | depth 5.8 m | reverse complement strand
GCGATACCGACCTCAGTGGTCCCTGGCCCGCCAGAGGCGGGTCCGCCTCCGGCGGAGAATTCGAGCAGTTCACCGGCCATGCAGTCGTCGAGGCCGTGTACGCGCGCGATGCCGTCGCCGAGCGAGAGGATGATACCGGTCGACTCCATCTGGACGTCGGTCTTCGTACGCTTGATCTCTTCTTTCAGAATACTCGTGATTTCGTCGGATTTAATGGCCATGCCTTCTCCTAAGCCGTTCTTTTTTGCGTGAGTATTTTTTTGATGATCGCCAAACGGTTTTTCACCGAACCGTCCAAAACCCTATTGTTGAAGCTGACGATCACACCGCCGATGAGCGACCGATCGATCTTTTTGATCACCTCGGCTTTGAAACTGCCTATCTTTTCGATCCTTGAAATGATGCGGTGTTCGTCTTCAGCCGAAATTGGAGAAGCGCTTTGGATCGTAACCGTCGCCTTTCCCTGCGCCTCGTCGGAAATGCGCTTGTACAGGTCCGCTGTGTCGTGCAGGATCCCGAAACGGCCGTGTTCGAAAAGAACGTCCATGAACGACGTGAGCGTCTCGCCGCCCTTTTTGCCCTGGAAGATCTTCGCGATGATGCGCCTGCGGTCCTCCTTCAAAAGGCGCGGGTTCGCGAGGAACTTTTCGAGCTCCGGCGACGCCTTGAGCGCTGCCGAAAACGCCACGAAACCCTCTTCGATCTCCGCGTCCTCTCCGGACTCGAGCGCGATCTCCAACAGCGCGCGGGCGTAACGTTCGGCGGCCTGGAGATTCTGCATTTAGATCTTTTCGATCTCGCGGATGAACTGGTCGACGAGCTTCCGGTGCTCGCCGTCCGCGAGCTTCTCCATCAGGATCTTCTCCGTGAGAAGGCCCGAGAGCGCCACCATGTCATCGCGCATGGAAAGCCTCGCCTTGGCGATGTCCTGGCGGATCTCTTCCTGTGCGCGGTCGATCAGTTTCTGCGCATCGGCGCGGGCTTTGTCCTGAAGGTCCTTAGCCAAAAGTGCGCCCTGGTTGGCGGCTTCCTGGATCTTCTCGCGCGCTTCCTGTTCAATACGCTCAAGCCGCGTCCGGTAATCACGCTCGAGCACGTCGGCCGCAGCCTTGCGCCTCTCGATATCGGCGAACGAATCCTCGATCGCCTTGCGGCGAGCGTCGATCGAGCCGAGCAGCTTCGACCAAGCCACGTTCTTCAGCACCAGGAACACCACGCCGAAGCCCAGGATCTGGACGATGATCTCGCTTAAAATACGGTTATTTTCCATTTAAAAACACCTTTCGTGGACCGTGGACCGTGGCCCGATGTTCTTACGAGATCTTTCCCGAGAGAACGAAAACGACGATCAGCACGTACAGCGTAAGCGCTTCGATGAGGGCGCAACCGGCCATCATGTTGACGAGGATCTTGCCCGATGCTTCAGGCTGACGAGCCGTGGCTTCCATGGCGCTGGAAACGGCTTTGCCGAGACCGAGGGCGGAACCGAACGCCGCGAACGCAAGAGCGACGGGAAGAAAAATAGCGAGTGCTGTCTGATAAGTCATGATCAGGTGAACCTCCTGTTATGGATTACGTTTTTAATGCGGCACGTCATTCGACGTGCCAGACCCGTCGCATGACGGGTCGCCGCTACCCGTGATTTACTTGTGCATGCCTACTGCCCTCGGAGCCGTGCTCCTCGTGCTTGGGGTCATGCGGCAACATCATCGCGATGTAGACCGTGCTCAAAAGCGTGAACACGAAAGCCTGTATCGTGCTCGTCGCAATCTCGAACAAAAGAAAAGGGGCTTGAAACGGAATGAACGCAGCCCCCACCGCCATCCCGACGAAAACAGCGACGAGGATGTGGCCGCCCATGATGTTGCAGAAAAGACGGAACGTGAGGCTGAAAGGCTTGGCGAGTTCACCGATCAGGTGGATCGGGAACATGAGCGGCGCCATGACCCAGCCGAACGCGTCTCGCGGCGAGCCGGCCATGTGGTCGAGATACCCGGTGATCCCCTGCTTCCGGATGCCGATCGCCTGGACAACGACGAACACGATGAGCGCAAGCGCCACCGTCGTCGTGGGAACCGGCAGCGGCACGGGGCCGGGAAGCGTGATGGAATTGGCGGTGTTGGACTTCATGAGCGGGACCAGGCCGATCAGATTCATCGCCCATATATAAAGGAACATCGTGCCGAGAAACGGCGTGTACGTCCTGCCCTCGGGCCCGAGGATGCCGCAGACAAAACCATTGAGCCCTTCGACGACGCCTTCACACGCCGCCTGAAGGCGGCCGGGCACGAGCGTGATGCGCCGCGAGCCGAGATAAAAAATCAAGCAGAGCACGCCGATCGTGAGGACGGTGAAAATAAGATTTTCAGTCGTGCGCAAAAATTCTCCGACGGGGCCGCCGAGGGCATCGGCAATAAGCGTCACGAAATTGGCCAGATGCTGCACCCCTTCTTTGTGCGCGGCATGAACGGCGCCGGCGCCCTCATGCGCGGCTTCTTCAGAAGCGTGCGCGACCGAGACAAAAAAGTTCATGACGCCTGTCTTTCCATGGCGCCCGCCATATTCATGCGGACCCATTGGAAAACGAACGCCGCCATGAACGCCGTGAGCCCCGCCAAGATCCCGGAAATGGGGAAAAAGCGGGATTTCAGGATAAAATATCCGACGACGTAGAGCACGGGGAATTTGAGGACGGTCAGAAGCAGGATACGGTCTTTCGGACGGTGCCGGGAATTCATCCCCATCTCAAGAAGCTGGAAAAGAAAAAATGAGTTCAGAAAGATCCAGAACGCGCCCACGAGCGTCCCGACGGCGCCGGACGCGCGGCCCGCGGCTAAAAACACGACGGCCGTCAGCGCGACGAGCGCTGAGGCCGTGATGGAAACGTTCTTAAAAAATCTGGACGGCATTTATAAATCCTTTTTGGACGCCTCGTCTTTCGAGATTTCCTGCAAAAGACGGAAAACTTCTCGACCTGAGGCGATGAACCCCAGGATTATTAAAATTATCGTGAACCACGGATAAACTCGAAATTTCAGGTCGAGCCAACCGCCCATGAAATAGCCGACGGCCGGACCCGCAAGGAGTATTATGGGGATGGTTGTAAGTGAGCCTAATTGCTTAAGTTGCGATGAAACAGCGTCCTTATTTCCAGTCATAAACTCGCGGTCATTGTAACAAGGGTGCTAGGCACTGTCAACGGCGCTTTTTCAACTGACGGGAACAACGACCTCTTTCTTGGTTTCCTCGGATTTCTTGGCCTTCACCGTGAGGACACCGTCTTCATATTTGCCTTCCGCACCCTCGGCCGCGACGGGCAGCGCGACGAACCGCTCGATAAATTCGCCGTTGTCCTTGCGCTTGCCGCGGATATGGAGCGTCTTTTTGTCTTCGATGCTGACTTTAAGCGTCTTGCGGTCGAGGCCCGGCACATCGAGTTTCACGGCAACCTCTTTATCGGATTCCTTGATCTCGGCGCCGGAAGCGGCCGGAGACACCGGAAAGTCCGGCTTGACGACCGCGATCGAGTCGTCGGCCTCAGACCATGTGGGCAGACCTTCTTCAGCGATGACTTTTTTCATTTCACCGGTCAGCTCGCGGTACTGCGCCCCGAGCTTCTTCAATTCCTGAAGGTAAATGCGATAATCTTCGCGCGCCTGGTCGTAATTCGGGTTTGTGTTGTTGTCGGCGGCAAACGCGGGAACGGCGGAAAGAAAGATCAGGACAGCAAGAACGAGGGTCTTCATGGACGCTCCGGTTTTACTTATAACGTCAGACGGTCTGCTTGAGCCCCCGGCTGCCGGGTTTCGTGAGCGGCATTTTGCGCTCACGGCAGAGCGGGCAGGCTTCGGGACGATAGGTCTTGATGTCGATCTTAAGAAGCGCATAAAGGTCTTCCTGGAAGATGGCCGCGCCGCCCGAGCGGTCGACGATGGAAGCGACGGCCGCAAGCTTGGCGCCCGACTGTTTGATGAGCTCGATCACTTCATAACTCGACTTGCCCGTTGTGACGACATCTTCGGTCACGAGCACGCGCTCTCCGCGCTTGAGTTTGAACCCGCGCCGGAAATCAAACTTCCCGTCGACGCGTTCGGCAAAAATGGAGCGGACTTTGAGCGCGCGCGCCATCTCATGGGCGACGATCATGCCCCCGAGCGCAGGACCCACGACAACATCGATAGGCACACCGGCCAATTTCTTTTTAAGCTCGACGCAAAGCTTCTCAGCCACCCAAGGCTTCTGGAACAGGAGCGCGCACTGCATGTAATTGGGACTATGCAGACCGCTCGAAAGAAGGAAATGCCCGTTCAAGAGCGCTTTCTCTTCCTTAAAGATCTTGAGGACGTCTTTTTCTGTCATAGGAAAGTTATTATAGTGCCGGAGTTAGCCACAAACAATCAAAAAGAGATCGGACCGAGGAGAGGCTTTATCTCTTTTTCTCATAAAATAATCTGAACGAAAAACGCCCCCTCCGTCGTCTTGTAGAGTAGGAGCATGCCCCCTTAAACATTGACAATATAACTTTTAGGTTATATACTTGATCACAGAAATCATCCTCTCAGAAGACGTGAGAAAGTATATCCGCGAACTTTCCAGTATTGCGGAGAAAGCTCAGATTTCGAGATATATAGACCGCCAGGAAGAGCTTGGCCACCGGCTGAAAGAGCCGGTCTCCAAACACCTCCGCGACGGAATCCATGAAATCAGACCGGGACCGCACCGGGTGTTGTTCTTCTTCGATAAAAGCCGTATCGTTCTCATTCACGCATTCCGGAAGAAAACACGAGAGACTCCGACGTGCGAGATCGAAGCGGCGATCCGCAAAAAAGACAGGTGGGCACGTTATGCATAAATGGAAAGACGTCAAAAAGGAGCTGGCTCTTCCTCAGGAAGAGCTTCTGTTGGCTCAGGTCAAGCTCGATCTTTCAGAATTGATCTATGACCTCAGAAAATCGAAGAAAATGAGCCAGAAAGAGCTCGGAGAGGCCATCGGAGTGAGCCAACCCTATATCGCTAAGATCGAAGACGGGGAAGAAAATCTCACGATAGAGACGATCGTAAAAATTTTGGCTGCGCTGAATACTCGTCTTGAATTAAAGCCCGAAAAACGGATGAAATGCGAGAGTGTTTTTCACATATTGAAAGCGGCATAATTTTAACCGTCAAACTTCCCCATCCCATATATAAATACCGCCGTTGCCCCGCGGCTCCGTGATCCAATACTCGCCCTTCTTGAACTTCATCTCATTATTATAAAGAATTTTTTCAACCCTGTTCGAAAGCTCGGCGGCGGAGATGCCCTCAAGGACCGCTTGCTTACTTTTGATCAACGGCTGCTCCTGGCAAATGCCGATCACGTCTTTAAGCAACCAACCGATTTTTCTATCGCCTTCGAACACCCGGACCTTGCTCATCAACGCTTCGACGGCAGTCTGGTCCTGCGAAGAATACCCGTGGGTTTTAAGATCCTTCGGTTCATAGAAAAACGAGCCGCTGACCCGGTCACAATCGGGTTCGGCAAAAATGAACGGCTCCGGGAGAGTTGAAAAGGATAAATACGGGCTGCAGGACACCGAGGGCATGAATCAGGTTCTACTCTGCCGCTCCGGCGGTGTACTCCTGCCAGTGATCTAATCTCGGGAAAAAGACCGCAAACAACAAAAGGGAATAGACCGCCAACACATAGAAATCTTTACGAGACCCTTCAATAAAATATAGGACGACACCGTAGAGAGCCGGGGCCTCACAAAAAGCAAGAGTGACCATAGCCGATGTTTTTAACTTGCCGATGAGGGCGGCCAGGTTGTCCTGAGGCTTTTTCTGCAAGAGGACCCTCCTCAGAAAAAATATGGCCCCTACGCCTCCTGCGGCAATGAAATAAAGCATGTATCTCAGGGGAGCGGCTGTCTCTTGGGGCGTTTGGGGAGGGTGGATGACGAACTGGATGAGCATCCAGTAAACAAACAGACTGCCGACCATGGGCAAGCCTGAAAGGAGCATGATCCTGTATTCTTTTTTTAAAATTTCAAAGCGGTCCATCCGGCTCTCCCTGGCGTAATACCTGTATCGATCACTCTCCGGGCGTCGTTTTAGCCTTGAGGGACGAAGGCGTCATAGCCTTTACAAGTTCCATGAGCTCGACCGGGACCGCCAAGATCACCGTATTCGACGCCGTAGGCCCAAGACCGTCGATCGTCTGAAGCGTCCTCAACTGCATAGCGCCGGGGCTCGCCGTCATGGTCCTGGCAGCCTCAGACAGATTGAACGCGGCCAGCTTATCGCCTTCAGCTTTCGTGATGGTGGCTCTCTTTTCTCTTTCGGCCGAGGCCTGGCGGGACATCATTTTCTTGAGGTCTTCCGGCACGTCCACGTCCTGGATCTTGATGGTGACGACTTCCAAACCCCAGGCGGCGCTTTCCTTGCGGACAATTTTTTCGATCTCTTCCCCGATGATCTGCCGCTCCGCCAAAAGGTCGTCGAACGTCATCCCGCCCACGACATCACGGAGCGCAGCCTGCGAAAATTGGGCAATGGCATAATTATAATCCTGCACCTTAATGATCGCCGTCGACGCATCCAGCACTTTGAAATAGACGACGCCGTTGATCGTCACCGGCACGTTGTCCTTGGTGATCACCTGCTGTTTGGGGATATCGCGGGTCAACACTCTCATGTCGACGGTCGTGTTCCACTCGATGATCGGAATGATAAAATTGAGGCCGGGGTTCAGCGTGCGGGTGAACCGCCCCAGCGTGAACACGATGGAGGTCTGATATTGCTGAACGATCCTGACCGAAAATGCCAGAATGACCACTACAAACGGAAGATAGAAAATGGGCGGCATCGCTCGTTCCTCCTAAATGGTTGGAATCCTGTCAACTCTAGATAAAACTATTATCAAACAGTGTACATCTTTTTACACAAAGAATATACCGGGCTCATCCCCAAACACGCTAAAGCTCCCACGCACTCTTATACCCTCCGCATTCTTCCGCGTACTTCATGAAATCGCGGTAGAACGGGATCGAGGCGAGTGTGGAGGAGTCCCCGACGACGAGGAGTTTGCGGCGGGCGCGGGTCATGGCGACATTCATGCGGCGCGTGTCGTTCAAAAAGCCGAGGTCGCCCTCGACGTTGGAACGTACGAGCGAGACGATGACGAGGTCTTTTTCACGGCCCTGGAAACCGTCGACCGAATCGATCTCGACGTCGGGATGCGGAGTCCGGGAAGCGAGCACCCGCACCTGCGCGCTGTAGGGGGCGATGACGGCGATCTCCTTCGGGTCCACGCCGGCGTCCAAAAGCTTCTTGAGTTCGTCGAGGACGAGGCCGGCTTCTTCGGGGTTGTAGCGGCTTTCGCTCCCCTCTTCGAGCTTTTCCTCGAAACCTTTGCCCGCGGTGTCGATGAAAAGGAACGGTTCGCGCGTCTGGGGGATATCGGCGACGCCTTTCACGTCCGCAAGCGTGCGGCCTTTGACCGATTCATCAGCGATAAGAAGACCACCATAAAATGTTCTTGATGAAAAACCCATGATGGTCTCGTGCATGCGGTACTGCCGTTCGAGGAGCGTCTTGGAATCTGTGCCGAGCGCGTCGTAAAAGCGCTCGAAGAGAGACACGCCGAGCCCCTTGGCCTCGGCCTCGCGCGAGCGCACGGTCGGAGGCAGTTGGAAATGATCTCCCGCCATGACCACGCGGCCGGCGCGGGCCATGGGGATCCACGAGATCGGCTCCGTCGCCTGCGTGGCTTCGTCGATGACGAGCAGGTCAAAATCCTTATCGCGGATCGAGCGGTCCTGCATCCCCGACGGCGTGCCGACCATGACTTCGGCCTCGCGCATCACGCGCTCGAAAATACCCTTTTTAAGACGGCGGATCTCGAACTGAAGCGTCCCGATGTCGCTGCGCAGGTCGCGCTCGGCTTCGCGGCCGGGGCTTCGCCGATCGCGGTAACGCTCGGCGCGCTTTAAAAGTCGGTGCATTTCGTTCTGTCTTTCTTCGACCGCAAGCGCGTCCGGATGGAGGGCCAGGCGGAAATCAAGCGTGTGTTCACGCAGCGATTCGGAAATACGCGCCGGATGCCCGAGACGGATCGCGTTCATGCCTTTTTCGATGAGACGTTCGAGGATATTGTCGCAGGCGGTGTTGGACGGAGCGGCGGCGAAGACGGATTCTTTGCGCGCGACGGCCTGACGGATGATCTCGATGAGCGCGGTCGTCTTCCCTGTGCCGGGAGGACCGTGGACCAGCGCCACATCGCGGGAGGTGAGCGACATCTTGACGGCCGAACGCTGAGAAGCGTTCAACCCCTCGTCGAACCAGCGGAACTCTTCGTCACGGAGCTCATTCCACTGGGGTTTGCGCACGCCGAGCATGATGTCGCGGAAAACAGCCAGGCGGGAATTGGACGTCTCATGCACCGCGTCGAGCGCCTCGAGCATGCGTTTGTACGTGACGCGGTTGAGCGACTTGTGAAGCTGATAATGCGGGCCGGATTCGACCCACTCGGGCAGTTCTGAGTTGAACGCGACGGTGAGCGTGTCGGCTGTCTTGTCGTAGACCGTGCCCGTGGGGCAATCGGACGTTTTGCCCTTTTCGGTGAAAAGGCTCACGAGGTCGCCGACTTCGAGCGAAAAGATCGGGAGCCTCCCGCGGTCGGGCCGTGCAAAAGTGGCCAACGCGTGGCCCGCCGGCGAAAAATGCCGCTCGACGAGAATCAGACCGAGCAAAGCCTTCCCCCTCAGCTCGCGCTCCTGAGGCGAAAGCTGCACGAACTCCAGACGCATCTGCTCGTTTTCCTCCTCTTCTTCGAGGGAAACGAGTTTTTTAAGGTAGAGGAATCGGTCTTTGTCGGGCACTACCTGCTGTTGCGGTTTTGGTTCTTGGAAGAATACTTCGCGTGAAACGGCTTGTGACCGCTGGGACCGCTGCTCGGGCGGTCGCCGCCCTGTGAGGGACGTCCTTCACCGCGGTTCGAGTCATACGGACGACCGCTGCCCTGGCCGGCAGGACGCGACGGACGAAAACCGCCGGGGCCGCTGTTCGGACGGTAGGTTCCGGACGTGGGTCTGGGACCGCCCGCGTGGTTGGGACGAAACCCGGTGTTGGGGCGGAAACCGGGACCGCTCGGACGGAAACCGGAATTATTCGGGCGGAAACCGCCGGGGCGCTGGAACGAAGACGGGCGCGGGTCGGCATTGTGCGAAGGCTGACGGTCACGCGCTTCGAGAAGCTGGTCCACCTTCTTCTCGATGAATGTCAGGTGCTCGGCGAGTTTCTTGATCTGTTCGGAAAGTTCGATCTCATTTTTCAATTCGTCCACGTTTCTCCTTTTTGACTAGACTCCAAGCGCGCCGGATTCTTGGTTGATGATCCGCGCGGCCTTGGTGTTGTCGTCGGTTGAAAAAATACCCACGATCTTAAACCCATCCCCGCTCGTGCCGTACACATACTGCACGTCGATCCCGTTCGAGCCGAGCAGACGGCACACGGGAGCGAGGGTCCCTACTTTATTTTCGAATTCGACGACGCACACGTCGCGCTCACTGGCGTCCGGCGCCAAGCGCTTGAGCGCAGCCTTGGCCTTCTTGTTGTCGCGCGTGATGATCTGAAAATACCCGGTCTTCTTCACCGAATAGGCGGACAAATGGATGATATAGACACCCGCCAGGGCCAGCGTTGCGGTGATCTGGCCGAGGGTGCCTGTTTCGTTCTTGATCTCGAAGTGGAGCTCTTTCGCGACGGTAGCGCGGGCCATGCTTTTTTAGCGGATCTCTTCCAGTATCTTATTGGCGGCTTCCCTTGGGTCGGGATGCTGCGTGATGGGCCTGCCTACAACGATGAAGTCCGCGCCTTTCTCAATGGCTTCGCGCGGGGTGACGACGCGTTTCTGGTCGCCTTGGGCGGCCCAGGCGGGCCGCACGCCCGGGGTGATGATGAGGAAGTCGCCCGGGACCTCTCGACGTATTATAGCAAGTTCCCGGCCAGATGCAACGACTCCGTCTAAGCCCGATCCCTTCGCCAGGCGGGCCAGAGACGCGACCTGTTGGTCGAGGCTCCGCGTCACACCGACCTCGATGAGGTCCGATTCCGCCATGCTCGTGAGGACCGTCACTCCGATGAGGAGCGGGCGTTTGTCTTCGGGAAGTTTCTTAAGTTCGGCGGCGGCTTCCGTCATCATTTTTCTTCCGCCCGAAGCGTGAACGTTCACCATGAACACGCCGAGCTTCGCGGCGGCCGCGCAGGCCGAGGCGACGGTGTTGGGGATGTCATGAAATTTAAGATCGAGAAAGACGCGCGCGCCGTGGGCATGGACCATCTCGACGACCGAGGGCCCGCAGGCGGTGAAAAGCTCCTTGCCGATCTTGAATGTCGAGACACTACCGGCAAGCGCCTTCACGAGCCGCTCCGCCTGGGTCCGGTCCGGCGCGTCGAGCGCGACGATGAGTTTGCCGGCGTTCATATTTTAAGCGACCCCACCAGCGCGTCCATCGAGGAAAGTTTTTCACGCTGCATAAAATCGCGTATGCCCGCCAACACCGTCAGCGACGCGGCCGGGTTTCTGAAATTGGCGGTGCCGACCTGGATGGCCGACGCGCCCGCAATGAAAAATTCGAGTGCGTCATTGGCCGTGCAGATGCCGCCGATGCCGATGACCGGGATCTTTATTTTTTTGGCCGCTTCCCACGTCATGCGCACGGCAATGGGCCGCACACAGGGGCCCGAGAGACCGCCGGTCTTGTTGGCGAGCACGGGGGTACGGCGTTTCACGTCGATCACCATCGCCATGAACGTATTGATGAGCGACACGCCGTCCGCGCCGGCGTTCTCGGCGGCTTTGGCCATGCGGCCGATATCTGACACGTCCGGGCCGAGTTTTGCGAGCAGTGTGAGCTTGGTGACTTTGCGCACCGCGCCGACGGCCTGTTCGATGAGCTTGTCGTCATGCGCGAACATCTTCGCCGCGCCAGCGGACGAATCCCCGCCACCAAAACTTCGGCGGGTCCGTCCGACGGATCCGCCGTGCTCTGTGGCGGACGCCGACGCCTTAGTGGCGGATGACCTGTCCTTTGACCTCGCCCCGTAAGAGACGTTGGGGCAGGAAAGGTTGAGCTCGTAGCCGTCGATCCCGCCGGCACGTTCAAGTGTCGTAACGACCTGCACGAGCTCCTCCACACTGTAACCCATGGCGCTGACGATGATCGGGATCTTGAGCGAGCGCATGTACGGTAATTTGTCAGAGATGAAATGGTCCACGCCCGGATTCTGCAGGCCGATGGCATTGAGCATGCCCGAAGGCGTCTCGACGATGCGCGGGGGCGGGTTGCCGAGGCGGGGTTTCACCGTGATCGTTTTCGTCACGATCCCGCCGAGCTGCTTCAGGTCCATGAACGGTTCGAATTCCTTCGCCTGGCCGAATGTGCCCGACGCCACAAGGACCGGATTCTTGAGCGTCAGTTTGCCGATCTTTGTTTCGAGGTTCAGTCCCATACGACGTCCTCGCCCTTGAAAACGGGTCCTTCCTGGCAAGCGATCGCGAAACGGTAGTCGGGGCCCGGCGTCTCTTCCGATGGGCCTGCCTTCACTTTGATGGCGCAGCCCATGCATGCACCGAAACCGCACGCCATCGGCACTTCGACGGAGACCTCACAGGCCGTGCGGTACGCCTTCGAGAGGACCGACACGGCTTTCAACATCGGCGTCGGCCCGCACGTCATGACGCGCGTGCGGACGGGATTGGTTTTCTTGAGAACGTCTTCCAGGAGCGACGTCACGAGGCCCTTGCGGCCGCGCGACCCGTCGTCTGTCGCAACGCGGAGCGCCACACCCAATTTTTTGAATTCTTTTTCGCACAACAGGAAATCTTTGGTGCGCGCACCCAGAAGGACATGGACGTTCTGTTTTTTGAGCGGCTGCCCCGGCGAACAAAGCTGCTGCGCCGCATGATAAAGCGGTGGAATGCCGACGCCGCCGCCGACCAGGATGGCCGTGTTCACGACGTGGTCCGCATGACGGCGAAGGTCGCTATGAAAACCGTGCCCGAGCGGACCGACCACGGAGAGGGACTCCCCGCGGCGGGATTGCGCCAAAAACTGCGTCCCCTTGCCCACGACGTGATAAATGATCGAAAAATCACGTTTGCCGGCCGTGAGGAAGCTGAAAGGACGCGGCAGGAGCGGGTCGCTTGAATCCGAGCAGACCAGCTGCACGAATTGTCCGGGACGCGCAGCCGCGGCGATGCGCGGTGAGCGCAGCGTGAGCGCATAATGGCCGGGCGCGACCTTGCGTTGGTTGACGATGAGACAGTTTTCTTGGTACATATTTTATCTCGTCCTTTTTAAACGCCGAGCGGGGCGGCCGCGTGAGCGGGGCGGCCCGCCAACTTGAGGTGCCAGGCCTGCAGCGAGCAGGCGTCGAGCACACCCGACTTCATGGCGCGGATCCCCCGGACGGAGGCCGCCGCGCCCTCGATCGTCGTGACACACGGGATCCCGCGGGAGACCGCCAGCGAACGGATGACGATCTCGTCCTGACGGGGCTTCCCGCCGCTCGGCGTGTTGATGACGAGCGCGAGCTCGTTGGCATGGACCATGTCAGCGGCGTTGGGATGGCCTTCCTGCAATTTTCTAAGCGGCTTGACGCCGATCCTGGCGTCCGAGAGAACAGCGGCTGTGCCGGCCGTCGCGAAGAGTTCGAATCCCATGCCCGCAAGGTCACGCGCGATGTCAATGACGGCTTTCTTGTCACGGTCCTTCACGCTCAGGAACACCTTCCCTTTCACCGGAAGCGTCGAACCCGCCGCAATCTGCGCTTTGGCGAACGCACGGCCGAATTCCTCGTCGATGCCCATCACCTCACCCGTGGACTTCATCTCGGGCCCGAGCAGGATGTCCACGCCGCGGAAACGCACGAACGGCAGCACGACTTCTTTGACCGACATGTAATTGGGCGTGATCTCCTTCGTGAAACCAAGATCTTTGAGTTTTTTACCGGCCATGACCTTCGCGGCGAGCTTTGCCAGCGGCACCCCGATGGCTTTCGAGACGAACGGAACGGTGCGCGACGCGCGCGGGTTCACTTCGAGCACGTAGACGACGCCTTCCTTCACCGCGAACTGCACGTTCATGAGGCCGACGACCCCGAGTTCTTTGGCGAGCGCGGCAGTCTGGCGGCGGATCTCGGCGATGACAGCCGCGGACAACGAATAAGGCGGGAGCGAGCACGCGCTGTCGCCCGAGTGGATCCCGGCCTGCTCGATATGCTCCATGATGCCGGCCACGACGAACGTTTCGCCGTCGGCGATCATGTCGACGTCGATCTCCTTGGCGCCCTCCAGGAACTGGTCGACAAGAATAGGACGGTCGAAGGTCACGTCCTGGGCGTTCTGCATGTATGTTTTGAGCGACGGTTCGTCGTAAATGATCTCCATCGCGCGGCCGCCGAGGACGTAGGACGGGCGCACGAGCACGGGATAACCGATGCGGGTGGCTTCGCGTTTGGCGTCGATGAAATTGACAGCCGTGCCGTTTGACGGCTGCTTGAGATCCAATTTCGTGAGCACTTGGACGAATTTTTTTCGGTCTTCGGCGCGATCGATGGCCTCCGGGCTCGTGCCGATGATGGGAACGCCGGCTTTTTTGAGCGCCAGCGCAAGATTGAGCGGCGTCTGCCCGCCGAACTGCACGATGACGCCGACGGGCTTTTCCTTGTCCACGATATTGAGGACATCCTCGAGCGTGACGGGTTCGAAATAAAGACGGTCGGACGTGTCATAATCAGTGGAAACAGTTTCGGGGTTGCAATTCACCATGATCGACTCGAAATTGATCTCCTTGAGCGCAAACGCCGCGTGGCAGCAGCAATAATCGAACTCGATCCCCTGCCCGATGCGGTTGGGCCCGCCGCCCAAGATCATGATCTTGGGCGCGGAAGTCGTCTGGACTTCGTCCTCAGCCTCGTACGTCGAATAATAATAAGGCGTGTACGCCTCGAACTCGGCCGCGCAGGTGTCGACGAGCTTGTACGCCGGGATGACGCCGAGTTTTTTGCGTTCGGCGCGCATGTCCATCTCGCCGGTCTTGAAGATCTCGCCGAGGCGCGAGTCCGAGAAACCCATCTCTTTCGCGCGGCGCATCCAGAGCGCGTCGAGGCTCTTGCCGGAAGCCGCCAGTTCTTGAAGCCGGGCTTCAAATTCCTGGATCTGCTTCAGGTTGTCAAGGAACCAAAGGTCGATGTGCGTGAGCTTGTGCAAGTGCTCGATGGTGACGCCCTCTTCGAGCGCCCGCTTGAGATAATACAGCCTCTCGGCGTTGGGCCGCTTGATAAAAGCTTCCAGGTCGCCCGTCGCGCGCGCGGACGTGAAACCGTTGGCTTTCACTTCAAGGCCGCGCATGCCCTTCTGGAGCGCTTCCTTGAACGTGCGGCCGATGGCCATGACTTCGCCGACAGACTTCATCTGCGTCGTGAGCGTCGTGTCGGCGCCGGGGAATTTTTCGAACGCGAAGCGCGGTATCTTGACGACGCAATAATCGATCGTGGGTTCGAATGAAGCGGGGGTCTTCTGCGTGATATCGTTAGCGATCTCGTCGAGCGTGTAGCCGACAGCGAGCTTCGCGGCGATCTTGGCGATGGGAAAGCCGGTGGCCTTCGAGGCGAGCGCGGACGAGCGCGAGACGCGCGGGTTCATCTCGATGATGATCATGCGGCCGTTCACGGGGTTGAGCGCAAATTGGATATTGGAGCCGCCGGTCTCGACGCCGATCTCGCGGATGCATTTGATCGCGGCATCGCGCATGATCTGGTACTCGCGGTCGGTCAAGGTCTGGGCGGGGGCCACGGTGATAGAGTCGCCTGTGTGCACCCCCATCGGGTCGAAATTCTCGATAGAGCAGATGATGACGACGTTGTCGCGGCAGTCGCGCATGACTTCGAGCTCGAATTCCTTCCAGCCGACGATGGATTCTTCGATCAAGATCTGGCTGTTCATGGAAAGCTGAAGACCCGTCGCGGCGATGCGCTTGAATTCTTCCATGGTCGTCGCGATGCCGCCGCCCGTGCCGCCGAGAGTAAAACTCGGACGGATGACGACGGGGAGGTTCACCTGGTCGAGCACAGCCAACGCCTCTTCCAGCGAATGCGCCAGACCCGATCTCGGCATATCGAGTCCTATCTTCTCCATCGCCTGCTTAAAAAGCTGGCGGTCTTCGGCTTTTTTGATGGACTGAAGGTCCACGCCGATCATCTTGACGCCATATTTGTCGAAAATGCCGGCTTCGGCAGCTTTGACCGCGAGATTGAGGCCGGTCTGCCCGCCGAGCGTCGGGAGCACCGCGTCAGGCCGCTCTTGGCGGATGATCTTCTCGAGGAACTCGACCGTGATGGGCTCCACGTACGTACGGTCGGCCGTCTGCGGGTCGGTCATGATCGTGGCAGGATTCGAATTGATGAGCGAGACTTCGTAGCCCTCTTCGCGCAGCGCCTTGCACGCCTGGGTGCCGGAATAATCGAATTCACAAGCCTGGCCGATGACGATGGGGCCGGAGCCGATGATCAGGATCTTTTTGATGTCGGTGCGTTTGGGCATGTTATTTTTTGTTCTTTTCCATAAATTTCACGAAGCGGTCAAAGTGATGCGCGGCGTCGTGCGGTCCCGGCGCGGCCTCGGGGTGATACTGGACGGAGAAAACGGGCAATTTTTTGTGCGCGAGTCCTGCGCAAGTCTTGTCGTTCAAATTGATGTGCGTCTCGACGACGTCCTTGTCGGCGAATGATGCGGGATCGATGGCAAAACCATGATTCTGCGCTGTGATCTCGACAGCGCGAGAAGTAGTGTCGATGACGGGCTGGTTTCCGCCGTGGTGGCCGAATTTCAGTTTAAACGTCTTCCCTCCGAAAACCTGGCCCAGGATCTGATGCCCAAGGCAGATACCGAACACAGGCATACCTGTATTCACGAGCGTCCTGGCGGTGTTCACGATATAAGGAAGTGCTGAGGGATCGCCGGGGCCGTTCGATAGGAAAAGACCGTCGGGTTTGTACGCAAGGATGTCGGCAGCCGTCGCGGTCGCTGGAACAACGGTGACATGGCAATCGCGCTCGGCGAGACTTCTTAAGATGTTGGTCTTGATGCCGGAATCGACGGCGACGACGCGGAAGCGGCCTTTGAAATTGTAGTCGTACGCTTTTTGGACCATCACCTCTTTGATGAGATCGCGTCCCTCGAGCCCGGGAGAAGCTTTCGCTTTTTTCACAAGGCTCGCCCCGTCGAGATCCTTCGTGGAGATGACACCTTTTTTCGCGCCGTGTTCGCGCAGGTGTTTGGTGAGCATGCGCGTGTCGATGCCTTCGATACCCACAACACCGCTCTGCTTCATGTAGTCGCCGAGGTCCTGGGTCGCGCGCCAGTTGGAGCGGATGCGGCTCGATTCTTTCACGATGAAACCTTGAAGGAACGGCTTGCGCGACTAGACGTCTTCCGTGTTGACCCCGTAGTTGCCGATGAGAGGATACGTCATGCAGACCATCTGTCCCATGTAGGACGGGTCGGTGAGGATCTCCTGGTAGCCCATCATGCTCGTGTTGAACACGACCTCGCCGAACGCCTCGCCTTCGGCGCCGAACGAGAAGCCCCGGAACGTGAGCCCGTCTTCCAGGGCAAGGATCGCTTCTTTCCGGTTCATGAGTTTACTATTTTTCCATTTTGAAGGACATGGCGTCCTTCGCTGAACACGTCCGTCGCGCGGCCTTTGAGCTTCCAGCCGACGAACGGAGAGTTTTTCGATTTCGATTCAAATTGGTCTCGGTCCACCGTCCACTCGGCGGCGGGGTCGAACACCGTCACGTCGGCCCAGGCTCCTTCGGAGAGGTGGCCGCGGTCCACTTTAAGGATCTCCGCGGGCGCCAAAGCCATCTTTCTCACCAGATCGCTCATCGTGATGACCTTCTCTTCCACGAGTTTCAGCGTGAGCGCGAGCGACGTCTCAAGACCGATGATGCCGAAAGGCGCCTTGTCGAACTCGACGTTCTTGTCGTTGTCGGAATGCGGAGCGTGGTCGGTGGAGATCACGTCCACAGTGCCGTCGGCGACCGCGCGCTTAACGGCGTCCACGTCGTGCTGAGTCTTAAGCGGGGGGTTCATCTTCGCAAAAGTATTGTAATGCATGACCGCCTCGTCCGTCAGATGAAAATAATGCGGGCACGTTTCCGCCGTCACGCGCGAACCCTGGGCCTTCGCGGCGCGGATCAGGTCGAATGAACGCCTGGAAGAGATGTGACAGAAGTGGAGCCGCCCGCCGGTGAGGTCCGCCAGCTGAATATCGCGCGCGACTTCGACGGATTCGGATTCAGACGGGATCCCCGCCAAGCCAAGTTTCGTCGAGACGAGGCCTTCGTTCATGCAGCCGCCGCAGAAAAGCCCCTCGTCCTGGCAATGCACCATGATGACGAGGTCAAATTTTTTGGAATACTCGAGCGCGCGGCGGAGGATATTGGAATCGGTGATGGGCCGCCCGTCGTCGGAGAGCGCGACCGCGCCGCCCTTCTTCAGTTCACCGAATTCCGTGAGCTCCTTCCCCTCTTGTTTCAACGTGACCGCGCCGACGGGCCAGACGCGGATGAGCTGCAAGCGCCGTGCTTCGCCCGTGAGGAATTCCATGTCGGAGCGGCGATCGGAGATCGGGTTCGTGTTGGGCATGGGACACACACCCGTGAACCCGCCCTTCACGGCGGCGCGAAGCCCCGTCTCGACGGTCTCTTTGTATTCGAATCCGGGCTGGCGAAGATGCACGTGCACGTCGATAAGCCCGGGGCAGACGATCTTCCCCTTCGCGTCGACCGTGCGGTCGACGGTCTCGGTGATGGAAGGAGCCACTTTTTTCACGCGGCCGCCGTCCAGAAGGACGTCCATCAGTGCGTCGATCTTGTTCTTCGGGTCGATAAGGCGACCGCCTTTGATCAGTATTTTCATCGTTCCGCCATAGTTGTGTGGAAGAGCACGGCCATGCGCACAGCCACGCCGTTGGTCACCTGGTCCAAGATCACCGAACGCGGCCCGTCCGCGACTTCGCCCGCAAGCTCCACGCCGCGGTTGACGGGGCCCGGGTGCATCACGATGACGTCCGGTTTCGCGCGCACGAAGCGCTCTTTCGAGATGCCATATTCGGCCGCATATTCACGGATCGAGGGGAAGAATGCGCCCGTCTGTCTCTCGAGCTGGATACGCAGAATGTTCAGAACATCCTGGTCCTCGATGATGGAATCAAGGTCATAACTCACTTTGACGCCGAGCTCCTCGATGTGCGCCGGAATGAGCGTCGGAGGTCCGCAGACGGTGATCTTGGCGCCCATTTTCTTGAGACCCCAGATATTGGAACGCGCCACGCGCGAGTGAAGGATGTCGCCGACGAGACACACTTTGAGGCCTTCGAGCGATCCTTTTTTTTCTTTCATCGTGAAAAGGTCGAGGAGCCCCTGCGTCGGATGTTCATGGATGCCGTCGCCCGCGTTCACCACCCCCGCCTTGACGGAACGCGCCAGGTGCTCCGCCGCGCCCGACGACGAGTGGCGCATGACGATGGTGTCGACATTCATGGCTTCGATGTTCTTCGCCGTGTCGGTGAGCGTCTCGCCCTTGGACGTGCTCGAACCCGTGGATGAAAAGTTGATGATATCGGCCGACAGGCGCTTCGCCGCGACCTCAAAACTCGTGCGGGTACGCGTGGAGGGTTCGAAAAAAAGATTGGCGATGGTCTTGCCGCGGAGCGCGGGGACTTTTTTCACCTCGCGCGCGGAGACTTCCTTAAAGGACTCCGCCGTCTTCAGGATGAGCTCGATCTCCTCTTTCGAGAGCTCCTCGAGAGAGAGAAGGTCCTTCCGTTTCCACTGCGTAGGGGCGGACGAAGACACAGGCTTATTTCCCATGCGTCACCACCACTTCATCCGTGCCGTCGGTCTCTTTAAAATGGACATACACCCGCTCTTCAGCGCTCGTAGGAATATTCTTCCCCACAAAATCCGCGCGGATGGGAAGCTCGCGGTGCCCGCGGTCGATGAGGACGGCCAGCTCGATCCGGCGAGGCCGCCCGAAATCGACGAGCGCATCGAGCGCCGAGCGGATCGTGCGGCCCGTGTAGAGGACATCATCGACGAGGACGACCGTTTTGCCTTCGAGGTCAAAATTGATCTCCGTCTTATGGATGACGGGTTGGGCGGCGACATGCGAGAGGTCGTCACGGTACAAGTTGATATCGAGGACACCCAGAGGAACCGCAGCCCCGGCGATGGACCTGACCGCCTCGGAAAGCCTCTGCGAAAGGGTCACCCCGCGGGTCTGGATGCCTATGAAAACAAGCCCTTCGACGCCCTTGTTCTTCTCGAGAATTTCATGCGCCATACGCGTAACGGAACGATCGATGGATGGGGAATCGAGGACCGGTTTCACCCCACCACCTCTTTGGCCGTATAAGCGGCCGGTTCGCTTTGCGAATCGTTACAAAGAGGCGGTGGGGTCATACCCTAAGCCCTTTCAGGGCAATAAAATACCCGCTTCGAAGGACACAAAGCGGGTTAAAATTTACAGTCTTCATCAGTCTCCCTTTTCAGGTCTCTCAGGACCTGGTTTAAAAGGTGCAGTGGAAACGTTCCATTTGACGGAGAGTATACGCTTTGGAGGGGGCTATTGTCAACTCACACGCTTTACGCTTTTAAACGAGGGGCTCTGACTTTCTTGAGATCGAGCGGCTGGATCAGAGTTTCTTCGACGCTGGTCAATAGCGAACCGCTGGCCGACAACGTATAATAAAGAGTGATCTGGGTCACCGCACCGCTTTCGGTGGGCTCCGACCGGTAACTCTGAACGGCCAACGACCCATCCGCGTAATAGGCCGTAGAATACACCGTCATGCCGGACAGATCGAGCGCCACCGCCGGGTCCAGCTCGGTCGTTTTGTATGCCGTCGCAGAGATGGGCTTGAGCGTAACGCTGTCATAGACCACGCGGACGGTGTCATAGGGATTTTTACGGGACGGCTCATAAATATAAGTCATCTGAATAGTGTCTCCCTGATCGAGGCGGCGGGAGTCGACATACTTGTTCAGATGTATTTTATCCGGATCCAATTCCTTATCCGTATGGGCCGCGCGGAGCGACTCAACGGCTTCCTTCACATCTTCGATCAATTGAACGGTCCGCTCTTTGAGCGTGGGTTTTTGATCGTCCGCATCCAAAGCTTTTTTGACAGCGTCATATCCCGGCACGGCGGCCGTCGCTGAAAGGGGAATAAGACGCGCGGATTCTTTATCGGAAGCACCCCGGTCCTGGGCTAACGCCGGGGAAGCGAAGATCAAGACGAGCAAAATGAGGAACAACTCTTTGGTTCTCATGTTCTGTATGGGCGACCCGGCTATCCTAAGCCTGCTAGGACCCGTGGCTTTGCGTCCCATCCTCTCGAATGGTTTGCCTTTATCGTGACAGAGCGTTTTAGAGAAACCTCTCAAACCTACTAACTCAAGTTTACACGGTTTTAGCGTGTATACAAGAATTGACCATAACTATATTAAAAATAACGACTTAAAAAATCGCGTGACAGGCGCCTTTCACCTCCCGCCACGGCCCTCGGCCCACCGTATCGTTCCGTGACACGTACCGCGGTGACGCTAACGCGTCTAGTTGGGGCGGGGTCCGGCAGAGGGTCCTAACGTCTCCAGCGCTTCGATCACCAGCGGCAAATAATTGTCGAGTCCGCATTCCGTGTGCTCGCGTATCTCGCACTTTTCTCCGGACGTCTGGCTATTTTTGCATTTAAAACAGATGCGTTCCCGCACCGCCTTGTAATACACCTCAAGCTTCAGATCATGCAGCTCGCCGGCGATCGCCAATAGTTCCGGGAGATTGCGGAAGATCCCGCAGCCTTCCGGGTCGTGGCTGTGGCAAACGTTGTCTTGCCCGTAATCCACACAACGTTCACACACGTATTTCCGCACCGCCTCGTGGGCAGGATCTTCGTAAGGCTTGATCGGCGTTTTTTTGGTGCTCATCAATTAATCCCTCTCGCCACAATGATGCACTGTAGCCTTTAGAAATGCAAGCCGCGGGGCCCGGTCATGGTGACTATTTCTTTTTCAACACCGAATACTTCCGAAATCCGTCTTCGAGCGCATCCGCTTCTATTCCGTAGTGCCCCTCCAGAGCGCGGTGCCAGACGGTGCCGGATGAGACGTCCTCCAGAAATGCGCGGAAATCCCCTTTGTTCTCAAGGATCAGGAAGCGCACGAGGAGTTCGCTCTCATGATAGAACGTCCGGATGCGGTCCTCGGCAGGATAGGCCTTGAACGACGAGAGTTCGGCCAGAGGAATGTAATCGCTCTCCGGGATGAGCCCCAGCGTACGCACAGCATACTGGTCGCCGCCGGTCTGTCTGGCCGCAGCGCGGGTGGCAATATATTCGGAGAGGCCTTCGTCCAGAAAAATAGGGATCGGACCTTTGAGGAAACGGAACGCGACGATGTGCGTGACCTCGTGGGCGAGCGTATGCTGAGGAGCGAGCCAAAACGAATCACGGTACTGGAATAGTTCCCAGCCCGTCGTGAAAGCCCCCGGGTGAGTGCCGCTCCCCACGCGTTCGATGAAACGGTCCCACGCGTCTTTTTTCTCGAAGATAAAAATATGCACTTTCCGCTTCCAGGCGTCCTCGGCCACGCCGAAGATCGGCTTGATCCAGCCGTACGTCTCCTCCGCGTGGAGAAGCACGGTCTCGGCAAGTTTCGCATCGACAAAGTGATAGATGAAATGCGCGGATTCGGCGTGAAGCCACGGCCCCGGATCCGAGGAAAGCGCGGCTTTTGCCTCGGCGCTCACGTCGCGGTCGCTCAAGTCTTCCCAGCGGACGGTCGCGGGGATCGCCGCCCGGGCGTCAGGCATAAAACACGCCGCGCACAAGATCGCCGCGGCGATCAGGACAACGGGGCGGTTCTTCAGAAGGACCATTCGATCGCTTCGCCGGTGATGAGCACCGATTTCGCGTCGACCTTGACCATCACTTCCGACACGTCTTTGGGGGGCAGAAAATACATCGCTTCGCTGGATTGGATCCCGCTGAAATAATCGGGCCAGGCATAATGCAGGCTCTTTTTGAGGTCCAGCCCCATCGCGATCTTGATCGCGGACTTTTCTTTAACGAGGATAGGTTTGGGGAACGGCCACCGTGTCGTGATCTCCATCACGTCGTCGCGATCCTGGTAGTCGAGATCAAGGTGTTCGGTCATGAGGCCTTCGACAGCCGTATTCCACGTCGGGGCATCCTGAACGAACGTCCGGATGTCGTTGCGAGGCATGTCGGTAGACTTGGATGCCGTGCCGCCGAGCGTGAGGACCCCGCCCTCCAGAGTCTTGTTCTCGCCGTCGCTCCCGGAAAACCGGATGGTCTCGGAAAGCGTGATGCGGAAGTTGACGTACGTCCCGGATGGAATGGAGCCGTCGTTCGTCGCGAGAAAAAGCGGATCGTCAGCCAGTAGGTCGGCGTCCGTTTCCGGCTCGGCGATCTTAACCCAATTGCCCGAAATGTCCTTGAACTCCACCTTCTTCACGGTCACGATAAACCGCGTCGCATCACCCTCCGCAAACGCGGGCGGCATATAAGCGGCGCACAGCCAAGCAGCCAGGACGGCCCAAAAGATGTTTTTCATGCGGTCCTCACATACACCAAATATACACGGCCAAAAGCAAAACAGAAAAGATCAGGAGCAGTATGTTGGCAAGCCTCATCCGCCGTTTTTCTCCACAAGTTCGGGGGTCTCGAATTCATTCCCCAACACCTCGATCTCGGCCCGGTCCGGATCCCCGGAGAGGCCGTGCTTCGCAAAAAGGTCGCGCAGCGGATGCGCGCGCACACCGAACGTATCCGGGACCGGCCCCACCACACCGGTGAATGCGCCATCTCCGTGGCGCACGCGCACGATGTCGCCCTCGAACACCTCGGATCCGTTCTTGTCATACAAACCCGTACTTTCGAGAAGCACGCAATCCGCGTACCCGGCGCGCTTGACGGGTTTCCCCGCGCCTTCGGCCGCACCGCGGTCGTCGTCGCAAAGCAGGACGTGCAGCCATTTCTGGTACGCGCGAAAATACATGCGCCCTTCCTTCACATGCCAGGCCCGGAAGCGGATCTCCTTCACCGAAGGCCGGGGCCCTTCAAGACGATGACGAATTCTCCGAGCGGTTTCTTCGCCGCCAAACGCGCCTCGACTTCACTCGCCTTTCCACGCAAGACCTCTTCAAATTTTTTGGTCAGCTCGCGGGCCACCGCGATCTCGGGATCGCCGAGCGTTTCGCGGATAGCCGTGACGGACCTTAAGATGCGGTGCGGCGATTCATAAAAGATGACGGTGCGTTCCTCGTCCTTGAGCGCGAGAAGCCGGGTCCGGCGCTGGCCGTCCTTTACCGGCATGAACCCCTCGAAAATAAAACGGTCGAGCGCAAAACCGGAAAGCACGAGCGCGGTGACCAGCGCCGTCGCGCCCGGAATGATCTCGACGCGGATGCCTTCCTTGATCGCTTCCGCGACGAGACGGAAACCGGGATCCGCGATGCCCGGGGTCCCCGCATCGGAAACGAGCGCCACCTTGGCGCCGTTCTTGACCTGAGCGACCAGCGCCGGCGCGCGGAATTTTTCAGAGTGGTCGTGCAGGCTCGTGAGCGGCTTCCGGATGGCGTAATGCTCGAAAAGGATACGCGAATGGCGTGTGTCCTCACAAGCGATGAGGTCGACAGACTTGAGCACCTCGACGGCACGGTGGGTCAGATCACCGAGATTGCCGATCGGTGTGGCCACCAGATACAGAATACCTGAAGAACCCGGCTCCACGTTTTTCACTCGACCGTGACGGATTTGGCAAGATTACGCGGCTGGTCGATATCCTCGCCGAACTCGCGCGCGATGGAATACGCCAGAAGCTGGAGCGGCACGACGGTGAGGAACGGCGAAAAAAGCTCCGAGGTCTCGGGGACCTCCATGACGTAGAAGGGCTGGAGCTTATGGATCTGGTCGTCGCCCTCCGTCACGATGGGCACGATACAACCGCCGCGCGCGCGGATCTCCTGGATATTGGAGATCATCTTGTCGTACGTTCTTGACTTCGGCGCGATGCAAATGACCCACGGGTTCTCGTCGATGAGCGCGATGGGGCCGTGTTTCATCTCGCCGGCTGGATAACCCTCGGCGGGGATATAGGAAATTTCTTTAAGCTTCAACGCGCCCTCAAGCGCATTGGGGTAATTGATATTGCGCCCCAGATAAAGAAAGAAGCCGTCCGGCGCGCGCTTGCGCTTGGAGGGCTCGGTCTTGAAATATTTCTCGAGTTCGCGGTGAGTGCGGACGTTGAAATCATGCGCGTTCTTTTTCCAGTTCCCCTCTTCTTTGCGGTAGCGGTCGAGCACCGACTCCATAAGCGATGGAACGTGGATGAACTCCTTAAGGTGCGCCTTTATTTCCCTGGCCGTCAGCGTCTTTCGGAGCGAGGCGAAGTGGATCGCCAAAAGATACAACACGGCCAGCTGCGCGGTATAGGCTTTCGTCGAGGCGACGGCCATTTCGGGGCCTGCGTGCGTGTAGATCACGCCGCGTGCTTCGCGCGCGATGGTGCTCGAGAGCACGTTGCAGACCGCGAGCGTGACAGCCTTCTTCTTTTTCGCCTCGCGCAAGCCTGCGAGCGTATCGGCGGTCTCGCCGCTCTGGGAGATCGCGATGACGAGCGTGTCTGCGCCTACCTTCGGATCGCGGTAGCGGAACTCCGACGAGGTCTCGACGACCACCGGCAGGTCCGTCAGCTCTTCGATGACGTACCGCGCGACAAGACCCGCGTGGTAGGCCGTGCCGCAAGCGATGATCGTGACCCTTTTCACTTTCTTGAGCGCCGCCGGGGGGATCGTGAGCTCGTCGAAATGCACCTCGCCGCCGGGGCGCACGCGCTCCTTGAGGATAGCCGTCAGGACGCTGGGCTGTTCGAAAATTTCTTTGATCATAAAATGGGGGTGTCCGCCCTTTTTCGCCTGTGCGACGTTCCAGGTGATCTTCACGGGTTCGCGGCGGACCGGTTTCCCGGCGAGGTCGGTGATCGTGAGGCCTTCGGGGGTGAGCGTAAGCACATCCCCGTTTTCGACGTAGATCACGCGGCGGGTGTGCTCCAGGAGCGCGGAGACGTCGCTCGCCAGGAAATTCTCTTTTTCGCCGACGCCGATGACGAGCGGACTGTCGCATTTGGCGGCGACGATCTTTCCGGGTTCACGCGAGGAGAGCACCGCGATCGCATACGTCCCGCGCAGGTCCTTCAGCGCGCGGCGGACGGCATTTTCAAGGTTTCCTTTATAATAATGGGCGACGAGGTGGACGATGACCTCGGTGTCCGTCTGGGAATGGAACCGGACGCCTTCTTTTTCAAGCGTCTGCCGGAGGTCCGAAAAATTTTCGATGATGCCATTGTGCACCACGGCGATCTCGCTGTCGTTGTCGAGATGCGGATGGGCGTTGACTGCGTTCGGGATGCCGTGCGTGGCCCATCGCGTGTGGCCGATGGCCGCGTGGCCCTTGAGCGGATGCTTCTTGAGAAGCTCTTCGAGTTGGCGGATCTTGCCCTGCGTCTTTTGGACGCGGATGGCGTCATCGCCGTTCTGCACGGCCATGCCCGACGAGTCGTAACCGCGATACTCAAGGTGTTTGAGACCCTCGATCACGAGGCCCTGGGCTTCGCGCTTGCCCGTATAACCGAATATTCCGCACATACCGGACGCTCCTTAGAATAGAGGATTTTACCGCAAAAGCGCCGCCCGGGCCAACACTATCGGTTTGTGCATGGTATAATCCCCCTTCATGAGCCACTTTCATGCCTTTATTCTGGGGATCGTCGAAGGGATCACGGAATTCCTGCCCATCTCCTCCACCGGCCACCTCATCCTCGCCGGAAAGCTGCTGGGGATCGGCGACGGCGATTTTGCAAAGAGTTTTGACATCGCCATCCAGCTCGGGGCCATCCTCTCGGTCGTCGTCCTGTACTGGAGATCGTTCCTTGTAAAGCCGGAGGTCCTCAAACGCGTCATGGTCGCATTCCTGCCGACGGCCGTGATCGGATTCGCACTGTACAAACTCATCAAAAAATTCCTCCTCGGCAACACGGCCGTCGTCCTCTGGGCGATGGTCCTCGGCGGGATCATCCTCATCGTCTTCGAACGCTTCCACCGCGAGGACGATTCGGCCGGCGATGCCATCGAGACGCTCCCTTACGGAAAAGCGGCTCTCATCGGTGTCGTGCAGGCGCTGGCCGTCATTCCCGGCGTGTCACGCTCGGCCGCGACGATCATAGGCGGTCTATCGATGGGCTTAAAACGCAGGACCATCGTCGAATTTTCGTTTCTGTTGGCCGTGCCGACGATGCTCGCGGCGACCGTGCTCGACCTTTTTAAGAACGCCTCCTCTTTTTCGTCTGATCAATTCGGAGCGCTCCTCGTAGGAAGCTCGACGGCATTCGTCATCGCACTCCTTTCCATCCGCTTCCTCATGGGATACATCCGTAAACACTCGTTCGCCGCGTTTGGCGTCTACCGCATCGCAGCGGCGGTCGTTTTCTGGCTCTTCGTCCGCTGACCCCCATGCGCCGCGGCGCCAAGTGGGTCCTGCTCGGGGCGGGTTTCACGCTCCTGATCTGGACATTCCGATCGGTCGGCCTGGAAACTCTTTCGGCCAACTTGCGCCTCATGGGCTGGGCCTGGACATGGCTTTTTCCCGTCTATGGGCTGGTCTACGCGCTGAATACGCTGGGGTGGGAATACGCGTTCCCCCGCCGCATCCGCGTTCCTTTTGGCGACCTCTTCCTGATCCGCATCATCGGCGAATCCCTGAATGCCGCGATACCGGCGGCGGCGTCGCTTGGCGGCGAACCCGTCAAAGTCCTGCTCCTGTCTTCACGGCATAAGGTCTCCCAGTCCGAAACGGTCGCAGCCTCCCTGATCGTGCACACGACGCTGTGGGTTTCTCTCAATCTCTTTCTCGCCGGCGCGCTTCTGACCACGCAATACTCGATGCCGCTGACGCCTTTTCTCAGAGGCGCGGTGACCGGTTTCCTGCTGGTGCTGGGGATCGGGGCAGTGACCCTGTTTTGGGGACTGCACGCAGGTGTCTTCATGGCCGCATACCGGGCGGGCACACGCTTCGGGTGGTGGGGCGCAGAGGGAGAAAAGAAACTCGTCCGGTATACGGCGCTCGACGAAGACATCCGCGCATTCTACCGACAGAACCGGGGACGTTTTTTCCTGTCGACGTTCTTCAATCTCGGAGCATGGCTCGCCGCCAATCTTGAGATCCTCATCATTGCGCGCGTGCTCGGCCTGCCGTTCGGATTTTTTGAGGCGTGGCTCATCCAGGCGTTGATCCAAGTCGTCCGGATGACAACATTTTTCGTGCCCGGCAGCGTCGGCACGCAAGAAGGCGGGATCGTGCTCTTATTCGCTCAATTCGGACTCCCGATCCAGGCGGGCCTGGCGCTCGCGGTGATCCTGCGCGTGCGCGAACTCGCCTGGATGGGAACCGGTATGCTGCTCTGGGCCGGTCTCAGAGACCCGGCCCCCAAACCTCAGTCATCGTAACGCTGAACCTTTGGAAGGTTTAAGTCGCGGTTACGGCCTTTCCACACACGCGGGCCTTTGCCGCGCCGCGGAGCTTCTCCCGGTGTCGTGTTTTCCTGACCGCCGGCTTCCGGGCTGCTATTGCCCTGCTTCTGCTGCTGGCCGCCCTGCTTCTCGCGGCGTCCGTCGCCGCCCTTGCGGCCGCGGCCGCGCTGCTCTTGTCCGCCGCGCTCCTGGCGGGCGGGACGCTCCTTGGACTTGGCCTGCGAGACGACGATCTTACGGCCGAGAAACTCCGAACCGTTGAGCCCCAGAGCCTTCTGGCCATCCGATGGAGGCATTTCGACAAACGCATATCCCTTGGGCTTTTTTGAAAAACGGTCACGGATGACGTCGACCGATAGAACTTTGCCGTACTTCGAAAAAAGCTTCGAGAGCTCTTCGTCCTTGGCTGCGTAGCTTAAGTTTCCGACATAAACCCGCATTGCTTCGCCCGCAAAAGCGGAAGACGCCTTTTTCGGCCGGGGAGTCGTGAAACGTTCCCACCAGTCCTGCACCGCATCGAGCCAGTAATCGTAAAACGCCATTGGTTTCTCCATTGAGTAAGGCCGGGTCCGCGTGATTGGGAAGCAACGTCCGCCCCGGCCGGTGCGGGCTTCCCTTTTTCCTAAAAAACCCTTTTGTCCATGATCCTTCTTAACTTCCTTCCCGTACGAAGTGCGCCGGGTGCGTGCACGGCGACATCCACCTTGAGAAGGCCCATCTCTAAAACGCGCCACGATTCGGGGAACCGCATCTTGAACCGGTCCAGCGTCGTCTGACGCAGCGTTCCGGCGTCGATGCCCGCGGCGTTTTCAATGTGGAACGAAACGAGGTCTTTCGTTCCTTCTTTTTCCACGACCACCTGCCAATCGGGGCCGACTCCCGCGATCTCCGCAAAAAGCGGCTCAAACACCCATGGCGCGATGTTGCCCATCGCCGTGACCGTCCATTCGTCGACGCGGCCGCGCAGCTTCGCGATGCGCCGGCCCGGCAGGCCGCTCTTGGTATTGCCTTCGAGGAATTTCGTCACATCGCCAGACTTATAACGCACCAGGGGCATCGTCCGGCGGTTCACCGTCGTATACACGAGCTCGCCGTAACCGTCTTCGTCCGCGTTCACGATCTCGAAGCGGTTATGAAACTCGTTCGCGTGATAGCCCTGTTTGTCGCGCGACTCCATGCCGATCGCGCCGAACGCCTCGGTCTGGCCGTAACTTAAGAGAAAATCCGCTTTCCAGACCTTCTCCACGTACGCGCGCGCCTCCTCCGTGAGGTTCTCGCCGCCGCCCAAGAGCAACTTTACCGGCCAGGCGCCTTTTTTCTCGGCGATCTCGGAAAGCCGCACGATCCACGAGGGGTCGCCGACAATGACCGTGATCCCGTAATCCTTAAGACGGTCATAAAATTCTTCCGGATCCAGCCGCCCCGCTTCGACGTGAAAACATCCGAGCACTTCACAGGACGACACGAGCACGGGCCCCGAGACCCAGAACGAATAATCAAACGCGCTGACCACCCGGTCTTCGGGCCGCACGCCGAGCGCCCACAGGCCCACCGCACCCGCCCAACCGGCTTCCTTCACTTCCTGGCGTGAAAAATACACGCGCTTGGTCTTCTTTGAAAGCGTCCCCGTCGTCTCGTAGGCCGTGTCGGGCCGCATGCAGACGAAAGATTCGACATCCGCTCTCAGATCCTCGGCGGTCGTGAAAAAATCGCCGAGATCTTCCGGCACGTTCACTTTCCGCGCGTCGATATTCCTTTCGGCGAACTTCCGCTTGTAAAATGCGGAGTGCTCGGCGACGAACACGACCGTCTTCTTGAAATTATCAGCCTGAAGCTTATCGAGAACGCCGGACGGCACGTGCTTATAAAGGTAATAACCTTTTTCGGCGCGATTTCCGAACGGCAGACCGTCGATGAGCGAGATCAGACTCACGTTTACCGGTACTTCTTCACGCAGCGCTGGATGAGCTGGTCGAACAGGTCGTGCGCCAGGTCCATCTCCGCGTCGGTGATCCCGAAATTCGGGGCGATCGTGAATACGTTCTTGTAATAGCCACCCACGTCGAGCACGAGCCCGCGTTTGCCTTTGGGCGTCTCCAAGTCGCCCTTCATGCCTTCGGCGAACAGGTGGTCCGCAAACGTGCGGTCCGGCGCATAGCCGTCCTCCTTGACGATCTCCATGCGCAGCGCCATGCCCAGACCGTCGACGTTGCCGATGACCTTGGGATATTTCTTCTGCAGCGACTTCAACCGGATGAGGAACTTCATACCCTTGTCGAAGATCATCTTCTCGTAATCCTCTTCCTCGATCATCTTCATGACTTCCAGGCCCAGCGCGGTGCCGAGCGTGTTCGACGAGAATGTCGAGTGCGTCGAGCCCGCAGGGAACACTGTCGGATTGATGAGTTTTTCCTTCGCCCAGATGCCGGAGAGCGGATTGAGGCCGTTCGTCAGCGCCTTGCCGAAAACAAGGATGTCCGGCGTCACATCGAAGTTGGCCAGGCCCCACAGCTTGCCCGCGCGGTGGAAACCCATCTGGATCTCGTCGTCGACGAGCAGGATGTTGTGGCGGTCGAGGACCTTCTTCATTTCCTTGAAATAATTCTTCGGCGGTATGACGTAACCGCCCGTGCCCTGCACGGACTCGACGTAGAACGCGCCGAACTCGGACTCGTTGGTCTTTACATCGAGAACGCCGTTGTACTCGGTCTCGAAGAGCTTCTCGAACTGCTTCACGCAGTACATCCCGCAGTCCTCGACCTTCTTTTCGTACGGGCAGCGGTAGCAGTACGGAAAAGGCACGAAATGCGCCCGGTCCGAAAAATGCCCGAAACGCCGGCGGTAACGGTAGCTCGAGGTGATGGCCGTGGCGCCGAGCGTGCGGCCGTGGTAGCCGCCCATGAACGCGAAGTTCAAGTTCTTCTTCGTATGCTGACGGACGAGCTTGAGCGAGTCTTCGACCGCCTGCGCGCCGCCGACGTTGAAATGCACGCGGCCTTCTTCGCCGAAAAGACGCTCCATTGATCTGGCGATCTTCGCGGCGAGTTCGACCTTTTCCGAATGCAGATACTGGCAGGCCAGCTGCGGAAGCTTGTCGATCTGCTTTTTCAGGGCGTTACCGAGGCGTTCGTTGCGGTAACCGAAACTCGCGGCTGAATACCACATCTGTAAATCGAGGAACGGCGTCCCCTGGCGGTCATAAAGATAGCTGCCTTCGCAAGTCTCGAAAAATTTGGGCGGCTCGAGATAATGGACGGTGTCACCCCACGAACAATACTTCTTTTCCATTTCGATGAGTTCATTTTCCGAAAGCGCCGCGGGCGGCGTGATGCTGGGCATGGTTCTTCCCTTTTTTAGGTCAGGAATAAAGGTGCAGATTGTGCATCGCGGCCTGTCCCGCGTGGCACTTCTTCAGCCATTCTTCGATCTCGCCGAACCCCGCGTACGCGCGGTGAAGGACACGGCTCGCTCGGCAAAACTCCAAAAGCTTTCCCTTGGCGAACGTGAGGTCTGCGGCCTGCGCCGCGAAGCGGTCCGAAAGACCGTCGCCGACAAACACCACGAAGTCGTCCGCGCTCTTCTGGCGCGCGATGACCGCCGGTTTGCAGTTGGCACAGCCGTGCACGCACGGCTCGGCCGGGAACGACGCCTGCAAACGGTCTTCGGCTAATTCAAGATGGTTAGCGAATACCGGCAAGGCGCTCAGAAGCGCCGGGTCCGTGACGGTCCGCGTCAGGATCTGGCGGATCACCAGGTCGAACCCGTCGGACACCACGGTCACCGGCACGCCGCAGGCCTCCGCGGTCTTGAGAAACGACACGATACCGGGATCGACACTGACCGTGGAAATAAGTTTCTCGAAGGCCTCACGCGGCGCGCGAGTCAGCGCCAGCTGGCGCGACAGGCAATCGCGCGAACCGATCTTGCCGTCGGCCCATTCCTTTTCCACGTCACGCCACGCGGGTTCACCAAAATTTTCTAGCACAAGATCCACGACATCCGCAGTTGAAATGGTCCCGTCGAAATCGAGGAAGAAACGCAGACGCCTCATGCATCCTCCCAACGCTTCACAAGCAGCGCGACATTCTGGCCGCCGAAACCAAAAGAGTTGGAAAGCACCGTGTCGACCTTCGCCGAGCGGGCCTGGTTGGGCACATAGTCGAGGTCGCAAGCCGGATCGGGGGTCTCATAATTGATCGTCGGCGGGATCACGCCCTCGCGGATCGTCAAAACACTGGCGATCATCTCTACGGCGCCTGCGGCGGCGATCATATGACCCAGCATCGATTTGATGGAGCTCATGGGAATGCTGGGCGCACTGTCGCCGAAAACCTGTTTCACCGAAAGCGTTTCGATCTGGTCGTTGAGCTGCGTGGACGTGCCGTGCGCGTTGATGTAATCCACGTCCGTGGGTTTGGCTCCCGCGTTCTCCAGACACAAGCGCATCGCCTGGATAGCGCCGCGCCCTTCTGAATGCGGATCGGTCAAACGGAACGCGTCGGCGGAACAGCCGTAGCCTATGAGTTCCGCATAAATTACGGCGCCGCGTTTTTTCGCGTGCTCGAGCTCTTCAAGGATAAGAACGCCCGAACCTTCGGAAAGAACGAACCCGTCGCGGCCCTTATCGAATGGACGCGATGCGCGCTGTGGATCGTCGTTACGCACCGAAAGCGCCGTCAGAAGAATGAAGCCCGCCATGCCGAGCGGATGCACCATCGAATGCGCGCCGCCGGTGATCATGACGTCGGCCTGACCGCCGCGGATGATCTCCGCGGCTTCGCCGATCGCCTGACTCGACGCAGCACAGGCGGTCAAACAATTGGAAACGGGCCCGAGCACGCCGAACTCGCGCGCGAGATGGTTCACGACTTCGGCGGGATCCTGCTCGACAACCGAACGCGGGCTCACGCGTTCGAGCGTGTGGGCACGGTAGCGCACAGGATCGATGTCACCGTTTTCAAAAACAGAGTCTTGAAGGATCGCGGCATATTCTGTAAAATCAAAACCGCCGTCACCGGCGCCGAAATAGATCCCCACACGGGCGGGATCGGACGATCCCAAGAAGCCGGAATCCGCAGCCGCCTCGCGTGCGGCCTGGACGGCGAACAAACTATGGCGCCCGATGTCGCGCATCTGGGCGGGAACCGGTGATTTGACTTCGCCGGCAATGCGCGTCGCAAACGCTGAGGCGTCGAAAAGCGAGATCGGTCCCACACCCGAGCGCCCCTCTTTTAAACCCTTCCACGTCTGGGCAACAGATGCGCCAAGAGGCGTAACCGCACCCATGCCGGTAATGACGACTCGGCGGCGGCTCAACGGACACTCTCCGCTTTCGTAATGATCGAAACGCACTGGCCGCCGAGACCTGAAGCGTTGGTCATCGCATATTTCATTTTGAATACGGCAGGCTTGTCTTGAACAAATTTAAATTTAGCAGGCCGCGCGGGCTTCTCAAAATTGACCACCGCCGGCACCGTCTGATGCGTGAGCGCGAGCGTCGAGAGGACAAGGTCCAGCGTGCCCGCCGTAAAACCGGCGAAACCCGTCACGGCTTTCGACGCGCTGACGGAAAGTCCGGGTGCGTCCTTGGCAAAGACGGCTTCGATCGCATCCATTTCCGCGGCGTCCTCACCGGGAAGGCCCAAGCCGCAGGCCTGCAGGTAGGGCACGTCTGCGGGTTCCAGATGCGCTTCATCGAGCGCCGCTTTCATCGCGACGGCGCGGCCCGCCGCCGATGACGAACCCAGTGAAATGATCTCCGCGTAAATTTTGGCGCCGCGTTTTTTTGCGTGTTCATATTCTTCGAGCAGCACGAACGCCGCGCCTTCGCCGATCACAAGACCTGAGGACTTCGCGTCGAACGGACGGTAGGCCTTCGATGGCTCGCGGCCGCTGCCGGAGGCCAGCACGCCCATCAACTCATAGTGAGAATAACCCAGCGGATTCAGTTTGGATTCAGCGCCTCCGGCGACCATCAGATCCGCCGCGCCGCGCTGGATGATGCGGAACGCCTCACCCACCGCCTGGAGACCTGCGGACGGGCCGGTCGTGATGGTGTTGTTGGGTCCCTGTAAATTAAAGAGGATGGAGATGTGGCAGGCCGGCATGTTCGGGAGATACTTGAGAAGCCAGAGGGGGAAAAGAGCGCGCATGCCTTCTTCACCGAATTTCCGCAGGTCCAGACGGCCGTCCTCGCCGAGAGAGTTTTGCACGCTGTAGGCGAGCTCCTGAAGCTCGTGGTTTAAAACGCCCGAGCCGACGACCACGCCGAAACGTTCGCGGCCGGCCGTGAGCGTTTTGGCCCCGCCGTCCTCGATGGCCTGGCTCGCGGCCGCAACCGCCAGCTGGATGTCGCGCGCCATGACTTTAAGCGCCTTGCGCTGCGTGATGAATTTTTCAGGAACAAAATTACGCACGGCCCCGCCGATGAGCGGATGGCCGTTGCCCGACACGAAATCCAGCGGCGCCACGCCGGAGCGGCCCGCGAGCGACGATTCCCAGAGCGCGCGGGCGTCTTCCCCGGCGGCCGAGAGCGCCCCAAGTCCCGTGACGACGACGCGGTGGCGGATCACCCCACCACCTCTTTGGCCGCATATGCGGCCGGTTCGCTTCGCGAATCGTTACAAAGAGGTGGTGGGGTCATGCCGCCGCCTCGCTCATCTTCGCAACGTTGAGGATGTCATACGCCTTGAGGAAACCCTCATTGAAAACCACTTTTCCGGCCGGCCCATCCAGCACGTCGACGGCCACGAGAAGAATTTTTGCCTCGGCAACCGTTTCCCCTGCCTGTTTGACGACACCTGAAATCCAAGCAGCGTCTTCGCGTTCATCTTCAATGGTTGCTTCGATGACGAGATCGCAGGGTGGTTTGACCTCGCGCACGAAGCGCGCCGAATCGATCTTTGCGAGGACAACTTCCTTGGAAAAACCGAGCGTCATGCCGTACAGGACGCCGCCGGTCTGAGCGATCATCTCGATAAAGAGCGGTCCGGGAACAGACGGCCTGCCTGGAAAATGCTCGGCGAAAAAATCCTCGCCGCCCGTAAAGGACTGGAGCGCGCGCGCCGGATAGCCGGACCTGAGGTATTCGAATTTTTTTAAGAGGTGCCAGCGCATCGGACCACGACAAAATGTCTTTTAATAAAGTACGTGAGGGTAAGCCGGCGGACCGGGAGCGGTGAGTTCGTGCGGCACTCAAGCGTGCGTGCGCGCGCCGATGGAGTGACAAGAATAGAGCGGAAACCTTCCGGGCCCATCCACGGGGATCCCAAAGCTTTGAATGCGGCTTCTTTGGCGGCCACAAGGACCGCGAGCCGTTCGTGTCCGCGGCGGTGCGCACGTTTCACGAACGCGATCTCTTCACCGCTGAAATAGGCGTCCAAACGCGAATGGTGTGCGCGGTAAAAAGCCTTCGCACGTTCGATCTCGACGAGATCGACACCCACGAAAGGCTTGTCTTGGAGGAAAGTCCGGCGGACCATCGGGAAACCGCGCTTTTTAGCGCGCGACCGCCAGTTTCTCTGTCAGGTAATCAACGATCATGCCGACCGTGAAGAGGTCGCTCAGGTTCGTGATGACGGGGTTCTTCGAGAACTCCGCCCAGTCCGCGCCCGGGATGCGCTTCTTCAGCTCTTCAATGCCGGCGGCCGTGATACGGCCTTCCTGCACGAAGCGCGCGTCGGTCAGAAGCTTTTCGGGGAAGAGTTCTCCCTTGGGGATCTTGATCTTGAATGCCTTTTCGAGGCGGAAGACGATATCCAGGAAATCGATCGACTCGGCGCCGAGATCGCGGATAAGCGATGAGTGGAGTTCCACGGTCTTCTCGTCCACCCGCAGGGCTTGCGCGACGATCTGCCGGACACTGCTGAATATCTCATTTCTGTCGGTTGACATAAACGCTGCTTGCACTCCTTGTTAATGGCGGCCCGAAAATGGTTTTGGCCGCTTCGATGGCCTTTGACGCGCGTATTACGATCCGAAAAAAGACCGCGCGTGTTTCTCGAGGACCGGCTTTTCCTCGCGCGAACAAGCCACGGATCTCAGAACCAGGGCCGCCGAAAGCGCTTTTCCGGCAGATGACTCTCCGTTGGCCGCAAGCCGCTCAATGCGGCCTTCCATGCGGCTCGAACCGTCCTGTGCTCCAAGCAAACGTACCGTGAGCTTAAGCCGACTACCCGGCTTCACAAACTGCCCAAACTTCACCTCACTGACGCTCTCGAGCCTATACAAAGGCTTCTCGAAATCCGAGGAATACGCTAGGAGCGAGGCCGAGGCCTGTGTCAGCGCCTCCAACATGAGCACGCCGGGCATCACGGAAAATCCTTCGAAGTGGTCGAGCAAGAACTCTTCGCGGCCGGTCAGCGTGTAAAACGCTGTAAGCCCTTCGTTCTTGGTGACTTCCGAAACCCTGTCCACAAAGCGGAAAACACTCATTTTAGAGACACAACACTATATCACGAAGGGCTTTAAAATCCAACTTCATCCCTCCTCGGCCAGAGCCGCCCGACGCTCGGCACGAAGATCCCGGGCAGGGTTTCCTCCCCAGCGCCCCTTCGGAGGGACCCGTGTGCCCTTGGCCAAAAAACTACAGGGCGCGATCACGGCGCCGTCGCCGATCTCGCAGTCGGGCATCACGATGGTGTTGAGCCCGATGGAAACGAAATTTCCGATCTTCGTCGGCGCCAGACGCAAGAGTCCGCGCTCGAAGCCGTGGCAAATGATCGCCGTGCCTCCGCCGATGAGCACGTGGTCGCCGATGGTCAGAAGCGAGAGGTCCGCAAGACCCGCCGTGTTCACGCTCACATCTTCCCCCACCTTCGCGCCCATCAGCCGGTAGAATAGGATCTGAAACGGTGAGACGCGGAGCACATCCAGAAATGCGCTGTTGGCGACAAGGATCAGCGAATTGTAAGCCGCCCAGTGAAGCCCCTGCCACGAATACATCGTGTAGAGACCGGCCGCGATGCGGAAACGAAAAATATTCTTGAATGCCACGGCGAGCAGGATCAGCGTAAGGCCGAACGCAAAGTAGCCGACGCCGATCGAGAACGAAAACGTGAGCAGTTTCAGCCAGACGGGAAGGGTCGCGCACGCATGCCACACGGCGTAGAGCAGACCCACCATCGGGAACATCGAGAGGCCGAACAAGGCCGCGCCGAGCGCGTGGAGACCGGCGATCCAGATGCCGGCGCGTTTCTGTTCCCATTCGGTATTTTTGGCGTTCAAACTCATGGGGCCGATTCTAGCACAATCGCCGTGAGTATGCTAAAGTTAACCCGTTATGGACCTCTCCCAAAAACAACTTTTTATCTCCGGCGGCACGCGCGGCATCGGCCGCGCGATCGCACTCTCCGAAGCGCGTGAAGGCGTTACCTTTTTCCTCAATTACCTCCGTGACGAGGAAACCGCCGAAACCACAAAACGGGAAGTCGAAAAAAAAGACGGGGTCGTCCATCTGGTGCGAGGCAACGTCGGCGACCCCGAAGCGATCGGCCCGCTGTTCGACGCGGTGAAAGCGAAGACAAGCCGTCTCGATGCGCTCGTTCACAGCGCGGCGCTCGGCGTGTTCAAGCCGGTCTCGCAGCTGCGCCCCAAAGACTGGGACATTTCCATGGACGTGAATGCGCGGGCGTTCTTGACACTCACACAGGGCGCGCTCCCGCTCATGAAGACGCACGGGGGCGCGATCGTCGCGATCTCGTCGCTCGGCGCAGGACACTTCACTCCCGATTACGGGGCGGTCGGGATCTCAAAAGCCGCGCTCGAAAATCTGGTCCGCTATCTCGCCGTGGAACTGGCAGAGCACAAGATCCGTGTGAACGCCGTCTCCGGCGGCCTCGTCGACACAGAGTCCCTGCGCCATTTCCCGAAATTCGAGACGATGAAAAAAGAATGCCTCACGCGGACCCCCGCCGGCCGCATCGGCGCTCCCGAAGACATTGCGAACGTCGTGTCGTTCCTCCTCGGCCCCGGATCCGGATGGATCGTAGGCCAGACGCTCATCGCCGACGGTGGTTATTCCCTCTTTTAATTTTTTTCTATCTGCATGTCTCCTCGTCGCAGCCGCCGAATGGACGCGCCGTATTTTCTGGATGGCGCGTTTCCGGAAGCTCCACCCGCCTCTTCTTCCCGCATCCGTCACCGCGGGCCCGAAAGTTTCTGTGATCGTTCCCGCACGGAATGAGGAAAAGAACATCGTCAACTGCCTCGCGCATCTGACCGTCCAGAATTACCCGGATTACGAGATCATCGTCGTCAACGACCGTTCGTCGGACCGCACCGCCGAGCTCGTGGACGCGGCCGCAAAAACGTCACCGCGCCTGCCTGACGGCAGGCAGGTGGCTGTACGGCGCGTCGACATCGAAAAATTGCCTGACGGTTGGACCGGAAAGAATTACGCGGTGTTCACGGGTTCAAAAGCCGCGCGCGGAGAATGGTTCCTCTTCACCGACGCCGACACGACGCACCGTCCGCACTGTCTTTCGACGGCGATGGCGACGGTCTTGAAACAAGAGATCGATCTCCTCACCCTTGCGCCGGAGACCGAGTGCCGCACGTTCTGGGAAAATGTCGTCCAACCCATCGCCGTGTCGAGCATCGCGCTCTGGTTCGACCCCGTAAAGATCAACGACCCGAAAAGCGGCGTCGTCATCGCCAATGGTCAGTTCATGCTGGTGAGCCGGGATGTCTATGAAGCGACGGGCGGCAACGGATCGGTGAGATCAGAAGTCGTGGAGGACGTCGAATACGCGCGGCGCGTCGTGGCAGCGGGCCATACGGTGCGCTTTCTCGACGGGACGCAGCTTTATGCCACGCGCATGTACAGCACGCTGAAGGAGATCAAAACCGGCTGGACGCGTATCTTCACGCATCTCTTCCAAAAAAAACTTCTGCCGGTTTTCGAAAAAATATTCCTGTTCTTATTCTTTTCACTCTTGCCGTTCGCGGCGCTCGCTTACGAAACTGCCCTTAAAATTTCCGGCTCGTCTTCGTTCGACGCCGCTGTTTTCACGCTCGCGCTCGGCGTGTCGGCGTGGATCGTGGTGATCCGTTTCGCCGGCAACAAAATGGTCCGCTCCAACCCCTGGTACGCGTTCGCCCATCCGCTCGGCTCGCTCATCATGGTCTGGATCCTCACGATCTGCGTGTGGAGGATCCTCGCCAACCGCCCGTCTCCGTGGCGCGGCGACTTGCATAAATAAATAGCTATTCGGCTCTTCAATCCGTAATCTTTCGTGGGGCCGCGGGTCTCCGGCCATTTAAAAACTATCGGATCAGTCCCCAAAGCGCTTCGCACTTTGAGGCTGACTGCCGCCTCATGTGGACCCTCAGCCGAGGGCTGTTCTTCAAACTCTGCCCGAGGACTGATGCGCCGAAGTATCTTAACGGAACGCGCCGCGTCACCCCCGGCTATTCTTCCTATCCGCGTCAAGCGTGTCGCACGCCCTGCGCAAAAATCGGAACAACATCTCCAAGATAATCGTATGACAGAGAAATCTCAGCGGCAGCCGAGCGCTTCCTTACTTATTTAGGGGAGCTGGTTCCCCTATTACTTTGGAGGGACAGTTCCGATTTTTGCGGAGGGCGGTGCGAGCCAATGCAGAGTGGAGTGTTTGAAATAGCATAAAGCGCCCACGTTGCCTGCGAGGCGTTCCGTTTAGAAGCTCCTACGCATCAGTCCTCGGGAAAGGTTTAGGAGACTACCCTCGGCTGACGGTCCCGGAGCAAAAATTGGAACTGTCTCTCCAAATGTAAGACGGTGTGCGATGCTGTTCCGGCCGTTCAGGAGATCGTCGTGTGGACGACGCGCCAGGTGTCCGCGTTGGCTTCGTTGTCGACGTACGTCGCTTCCGCCGTGTGTTCTCTGTGGCGGAGTGCCGCGGCCAGACGGTGGTAGTTGACGATCGTATCGCCCGGCTTGAAGAGGGTCTTCATGAGCACGGCGAATTTGTCCAGGTCGCCGTCCAACTCACCTTTTAATTCCAGACCGATCACGAGAGTGAAGTACGCGTCTTCGTCGAGAATATTGTTGTCGAGTGCGGCGCGGAAAGCGGCAACTTCTGCTTCAACAGTGTCCTTGAATTCCGCCCGAAGCGCCGCCTCGACGGGAAACGCGGCGAGCCACAACGCAAGAAAGAGGACCGGGATCCTGGCAGTCAACGCGCGTAATGATCCGATCTGGAGGCAGCGTGGGCCGGTTGCGAAGCCCGACGCGAATAAACCTTGAAGAGTTGTCCGTGCATATTTTTTTTGAAACTCAGGTCCGTGCCGACATTCAGCCGCACATCCTTGTACTCGTAGATCCCGACCGGGTTCCCTTCCCAGTCGTAAAGTTCCATATAGACCGGCAAGTGGTTCGTCTCATCAAAGCCGGCGACGACGCGGGACGCAAAGTAATCATCGTCCTCGATAGACCCGGGGAACTCCACGTCAAAAAATGTCCGGCCGGATTCGGATCGCCTGCCGCTTACGTTAAGCTTTCCTTCACGCGCCGCCCGGGCGACCATCTTCGCAAAATCTTCCAGAAACGTCCCGATGCCCGCGTCCTCGATGTCGAACGACGTGGACCCTTCACGGACCCACGGGCTCGACTGTTCGAGGAATACGACCGGAACAAGCCCAAGCGCCAATCCCGGTTGATGGATGGCAAGCTTATTGCCGTTCTTCCCGCGCTCGTACACGATCTGGAGGCCCTTTTTTTTTGAATCGAGCCATTTCATGAAGATCTTGAAGGGTTTTTCGAATTTAAAAAATATCTTCTCAGGCGCCCCAAGCGCCCCGTCGTCGTTTTCGCGCTTTTCAAAGCGCGCTTCATAATCATGGACGTTTCCGTAAGCGCTTAGCGCCAGATCAAGCGCGGCTGTCAGTTCTTGGGCCGGGGTTTGCCCGAGCCCGTCCGTGGCGGCCGCCGGACCCGGCAAACCAAAAAAACAGGCCGCTGAAAAAATACACCCGGCGAGGGTTTTCGTAAAAAAAAATTTCATTTTAACCCCATCAGAAACCGGCTGATCACGCGCTCGTATTCGACGCGCGCCACCGAAACGGCTTGGTTGTGGCCTGCGCCTTTGATCACCACATGCGCGGGCGCGGGGCCCGTGTCGAGCGCTCCGAGAAAACGCTGGTGCGCCGGGGAGATATAATCGTCATTTTCACCGTGGATCATGAGCAGCCGCACTTTGCGGCGGCCGAGGTATTTCTCAATATCCACGAAACAGCGGTCCGATTTCTTCTGGCTGTACCAGAATCCGAGTTCGGCGAAAAGATCTACCACCCATGCCGGATACCGCTCACCGAAAAAATTAGGGCGCACGAGGATCGGCGCCCACTTGCGGATGTAGTCGCGGAATATCTCCTTCATCGAAAAAAGTCCGTCGGCGATGACCGCCTTGACGCTCGGATCCGCGGACGACGCCGCAAACGCGATATCAGCGCCGTTCGAAACACCGAAGAGGATGATCTCGACCTCGGGTCCCAGAGCCGCTTTGCACCACTGGATCGCCAGCGCCAGACGCGCCACGTCGTCACGTGTCGGCCACTGTGCAAGCGCATTCCCGGCTTCGGCGCCGGACAACGGCCTCAGGTCGACGCTCAACAGGTGAAAGCCAAGCTCGGGCACGAAGTAAGCGTATTTTTCCCAAGACTCCTTGAGCGCACCGGATTCGTGGCAAAAAAGAAGGAGACGTTTCGCGCCCGTTTTTTCGAGAAAGAGCGCTTCGATCTCGCGGTCGCCTGAGTCGAGGATCGTCACGCGCTCACCGCGCGAGGGTGAAGGCGGCTCGTAAGGCGGGCGGTAGACCAGGCTCAGAAAGATATTCGAGATCATACGCGTGTATTTGAACGCCGCAAACGTGCCGTAGCCCGCGAACACCGCACACGCTGCCGCGCCGAGAAGCCAAAACCAGATCACGGCCTCTTCCCCCGCACAACCGCATAAGAGGCGAAAACACTGGCCTCAAAGAGGACGTAAAGGGGCAGCGCCAGAAGCATCTGGCTGGCGACGTCGGGCCCCGGTGTCAGGATCGCGGCCGCAACGACGATGATGAGGATCGCGTGGCGGCGGTGCTTGGAAAGCGTTTCGGGTTTGACGGCGCCGGATGCCGTCAGAGCCAGAAGAAACACGGGAAGATTGAAAGACACGCCGAACGCAAACATCATCGACGCCAGAAACCCCACGTATTCACCGACCGAGATCATCGGCAAAAGATACGCGGTCTGCATGCCCATGAGGAACTTGAGCGCGACAGGCATGACAAGAAAAAAACAAAACGCCCCTCCGCAAAGGAAGAGAAACGTCGTCACAGCCACCAGCGGCAAAAATGCGTGTTTTTCCGGACCGCGGAGTCCCGGCGCCACAAACAGCCACAACTGGGAGAGGATGACCGGAAGCGCCCCGGCGATGCCCAGGATCAACGCCACCTTGATCCGGACGATGAAAGCCTCCTGCGGCGAGAAGAAATAGACCGCTCCGGCGATGTCTTTGAGAGGCGCGATAAAAAATCGGAGCGCCGGCTCGGAAAAGACGCAACCCGCTATGGTGCATACACCTACAGCGGCGAGACTTGTGAAGATCCGGCGGCGGAGCTCGTCGAGATGCTCACTAAACGTCAGCCGGCCCTTGTCAAAAGTGGAAAGTGGGGTCATCGGCGCTATTGTATCATGGTGGACTTATCGAAAGGCATTTGATAGGCTAGGGCTCACTCCATGGATACTTTGCTCAAAGCCAAACGTTTGACGTTCCTCATCGATAAGACCCATTCGGCCAACCGTAACCTCCGCTTTGTATTTTTAGGCACCGCTGCGCTGGCAGGCGTTCTTTTTATCGCGACGGCCGTGCTGACCGCGCGTACGGCGTCACTGGCAGGCTCCAACCGCTCACTCTCGGCGAAGACCGCAAGACTCGAGGCCGAGCTCGAACGCGTCCGCAAGCACACCGAAATGATCGAGGAGAAGATCAAGAACGAGCGCGGCGAACTGCAGGGCGCCCTCGACGTTTCTAAAAAAGAGATCGAGGGGCTCCGTTTCGAACTCGACAAAGCGCGCCTCGGCGTCGATACGATCCGCGAAGAAAAAACCTACCTTGAGGACATCCTGATCCATAAAACCAAGGAGATCGACCAGTTGAAAACGGCGGCTTCGACGGACCGCCTGACGCAGGAGCTCAAAGCGCGCGGAGAAGACATCGCCCGTCTCCAGGATCAAAACCGGCTTCTCGCCAGCAAACTCGAAAAACTTTACAAAACGACGCTGGATCGCCTGTCCGCCATCGCACTCGCTAAATCGACCCTCGAGGAAACCGTCGCCGACGCGAAACACCGGATCGACGAAGAATGGAACGCTGTCGATCTCGGCTTGATCAACGTAGACCGCAGCGCTCCCGCACCGGCCCGATCGGTCGCCGCGCCTGCCGTTCAGACCACCGCCCCAGCGGAACCTCGCCGCGCGGCGCGGAAAGAAGGCAAAGTGAAGGCCGTCAACGACGCGCACGGCTTCGTGGTGGTGGACCTCGGAAAAGTGGACAACCTTACGGAAAATTCGGTCCTGCAGCTTAAAAAAGGCGGGGAGTGGATCGCGACGCTCACGGTCCTCGAAGTCCGGGACGTAATGTCCGCGTGTAATGTGAAAAACGCGGTGCCGGGCTACAAGATACGGGTCGACGACCCGGTCTTCATCCAACCACGGTCAGCTTGACGTCCTTGCCGCGTGCTCCGTTCGTCCGGGGCGCCGCGGATCCTTCCTGAAGCAACCTCAATACTTCTTCCTTGATCCTTGGAGCGCTGAGCCCCAAACCGTCCAGAAGTGTCTCGCGCTTGCCGTGCTCGATAAACCGGTCAGGAATCCCAAGCGTGCGGACGCGCTGCGGGAACATCTGCTTGCTCTCGAAAAGCTCGAGCACCGCGCTCCCGAATCCGCCCTGCACGGACCCTTCTTCGATCGTCACGACGAGCTTGGCAGCGAGCGCGTATTTTAAAATAGTATTCTCGTCGAGCGGCTTCACGAAACGCGCGTTCACGACGGCCGCCTCGATGCCGTCTTTCGCCAGGAGCTCTGCGGCCTCAAAAGCAGGATAGACCATGCTGCCGATGCCCACAAGAAGGACATCCGCTCCTTCGCGCAACACTTCCGCGCGGCCGGCCGCGATCGGCGCGGGGGCGACGGTCTTGAGCGTACCCGCGGTTTCTTCCGCGACCGCACCGCGGGGATAGCGCATGGCGATGGGTCCGCCCGTGTGCGTGAGCGCATGGCGCATCATCGCCACGAGTTCCCGTCCGTCGCGGGGAGCCATGAGCGTCATGCCCGGGATCTTGCGCAAGTAGGCCAGATCGAACACACCGTGGTGCGTGGGTCCGTCTTCACCGACCAGGCCGCCGCGGTCGAGGCAGAAAATGACGGGCAACTCCTGAAGCGCGACGTCGTGGATCACCTGGTCGTGTGCGCGCTGAAGAAACGTCGAGTAGATCGCGACCAGCGGCTTCACACCCGCCTTCGCCAGACCTGCCGCGAAAGACACTCCATGCTCTTCGGCAATCCCCACGTCGAAGAAGCGATCCGGAAATGCATTGGAAAATTTGACGAGACCCGTGCCGTCGCACATCGCCGCGGTGATCGCGACGACGGCGGGATCCTCTTTTGCAAGTTCGAGCGCCATCTCGCCGAACACTTGGGTGTACGTTTTTTGCGACGACACCTTGTTCACGGCGCCCGTTTCGACGCAAAACGGCGTGGACGCATGCCATTTGGCGGGATCGCTCTCGGCGATGCCGTAGCCCTTCCCCTTCTTGGTCACCACGTGGAGGAAGATCGGCCCCTTGATCTGCCGGATATTGCCGAGGATCGTGATCAGGCTCTGGATGTCGTGGCCGTCGATGGGACCGAAATAGCGGAAACCCATCTCTTCAAAGAGCAGGCCCGGCATGAAAAGATTTTTCACGCCTTCATCGATCTTCTTCGCCTTTTTCACAAGCCGGTCGCCGACCTTGGGAATATGGCGGACCATTTGTTCGACGTCTTTGCGCACGTGGTTATAAAAGGGGTTGGTGATGATCTTATTGAGGTAGCGGTTGAATGCGCCGACCGTCGGCGAGATCGACATTTCGTTGTCATTCAGGATCACGATGAGATCGTCCTTCAAGTGTCCCGCGTGATTGAGCGCCTCGAACGCCATGCCGCTGACGATGGACGCATCGCCGATGATCGTGACCACCTTGCCCGCCTCGCCGCGTATTTTTTTGCCGAGCGCGATGCCCAGCGACGTGGAAATGGAGGTCGCCGCATGGCCTGTCGTGAACGCGTCGTGCTTACTCTCGTCTTTGTTGGAAAAACCGGATAGGCCGCCGGGCTGACGGAACGTGCGAAACGCCTCGCGGCGGCCGGTGAGGATCTTGTGCGCGTGGACCTGGTGGCCGACGTCCCAGACCAGCATGTCCTTGGGAGTGGTGAAACAATAGTGCAGGGCGACCGTCAGGTCAACCGCTCCGAGCGCCGCGCCAAGATGACCGCCGTTAACCGACACGACTTCCAGAATATAATCGCGGACTTCGCGCGCCAGAGCGGTCAGCTCAGCGGGTTTCAGCTTCTTGAGGTCGGCGGGGCTATTGATCGTTTGTAAAATTCCACCCATCACTGTTTCCTCGTCATAATAAAATCGGCGATCTCACCCAAAACATGCCCCTTGGTTGAAAAGGGCTTCAACTGGTTTTTGGCCTTGCGGACGAGCTCCGCGGCCTCTTGGCGAGCTTCGGGCACTCCAATCGTTTTAGCATACCCCTCACCATCCAGAATGTCATCCACAATTTGGAAAAGGAGCCCGACGTACTTTCCATACTTGTAGAGGGCCTCCACCTCCCGCGGTGAACCCCCGCCCAGGTAAGCCCCTATCCGGGTCGAGACAGCAATGAGAGCCCCCGATTTCTGAGTATTGATATACTCTAACGTTGGCAGATCGGTTTCCTTCCCCTGGCACTCGATATCGACCATCTGTCCGCCCACCATGCCGCGGCTACCGACGGCGTCGGCGACAAGCCGGATGGCTTCAAGACGGCGTGAGGCATCGGTCACCCGGGCGGCGGCGGGAGCGCCCAGCATTTTAAACGCGAGCGTCAGAAGCGCGTCGCCCGCCAAAAGTGCGGTGTCTTCTCCGAATTTTTTGTGGCACGAGGGGCGCCCGCGGCGCATGTCATCGTCATCCATGCAGGGCAGGTCGTCGTGAACCAGCGAATAGCTGTGGATGAGCTCGATGGCGCAGGCGGCGGGCATGACCGCATGTTCCGCGCCGCCGACGGCGCGGCAAGCCGCCAGCGCAAGGATCGGACGCACGCGCTTTCCTCCGCCCAAGACGGCATAGCGCATCGCCTCATGAAGCGCGGCCGGCCGTTCGCCTGCTTTTGGCAGGCAGGCCGAGAGGGCGCGTTCGATCTTTGCAGATTCTTTTTTTAAAAATTTTTCGAGTTTCAACGCGGTTTTATTTCTTCCGTTTAGGCTTGCCGTCTTCTTCTCGCGGCACCTGCCCCTGCCTGGCCGGCAGGCAGGTGTCGGCAGACAGGTCCAGCGGCGCGGTCTTGAATTTGCCCGCCGATTTCATCAACACCTCGACCTTCTTCTCAGCCTCGGTCAGGCGCTTGGAGCAAAGGTCCGCCATGCGCACGCCTTCTTCGTAAGATTTAAGCGCCTCGTCCAGCGACAGGTCGCCGTTCTCCAGGTTCTGCACGATCGTTTCGAGGCGTTTGAGCGCGCCTTCGAACGCCATCTCTTTCTGTTCGGCCATTTTATGCTCCCTTTTCTTTCACTTCCGTTATCACGCATCCCTTGCGAAATCTTGTCCTGAGGCGGTCCCCGATCTTGAGCGTCGAGGCATCGGTGACGATGCGCCCGTCGGAAACTCTCTGCGTCACGCTGAACCCGCGCGTCAGCGTCGCCAGCGGCCCCAGCGCGTCGAGCTTTCCCGTGAGCGCCAAAAGACGTTCTTTGCGCAGCATTATAAGCGTTTCGACGAGGCTGGACACGTTTTTCTTAAGCTCATCGAGCCTTTGAACCTGCGTCTGGAAATAAAAAAGCGGGTCGCGCAGTCCGCGTGCCTTCGTGAGCCGCTCGACATCTTCGCGCAGCGCCGCGACGAAAGCAAGCGTCGCCTGAAGCGACCGGGACTTAAGCTCCTCGACGCGTGCGACGAGTTCTTCCTTTACCGGCAGGACGATCTCGGCGGCCGCCGACGGCGTAGGCGCCCGGAAATCAGCGACGAAATCCGCGATCGTAAAATCGACCTCGTGCCCGACTGCGGAGATAACGGGGATCTCCGAGCGGTGGATCGCCCGAGCCACGGCTTCTTCGTTGAACGCCCAGAGATCTTCGAGGCTTCCGCCTCCGCGGCCGAGGATGATCACGTCGCACGCTTGAAGCGCGTTCAAGTCATCGAGTGCGTCTGCGATCTGCGCGGCGGCGGTCGTTCCCTGCACCGCGACGGGATAGATCAGGATGTGGGCTTCACGGTAGCGGCGGTCGAGAACATGCAGGATATCGCGGAGCGCGGCGCCGTCGAGCGACGTCACGACGCCTATCCGCGCGGGTAAGAACGGCAGCGGGCGTTTGCGCCCCTCGTCGAAAAAACCTTCCAGGTGGAGCTTTTCCTTCAGCTGTTCGAAACGCAGCTGCAGCGCGCCGAAACCCTTGGGTTCCATGCGCTCGACATAAAGCTGATACTGACCGCGCGGCGCATACACACTGATGCGTCCGTACGCGACGACTTTGAGCCCCTCTTCGGGCACGAAGGGCAGCGCCCCCGCCTCGCGGCGGAACATGACGGCCGACAACTGCGCTTCCTCGTCCTTGAGCGAAAAATAAAGGTGTCCTGAGCTGTGGGACTTGAAATTAGAGAGCTCCCCCTCGATCCAAACGCCCGAAAAATTCTCCTCGAGGAGGAAACGCACGTTGCGCGTAAGATCGGAGACCGAAAAAACGGTTCGTTCGGTCCTGAGGGCGGGATCCAACGGAGTTCCTTTCGTCAGCCGATCTTTTTCTGCACGCGCTCGATCGCCGTCGCGCGTCCCGTGCGGCCGTCGACCGTCACGATCGCGCCGCAGAGCTTCACGTCGTTGCGGGCGACCTGTTTTTTGGAATTCATCTGCGTGATGAACTTTTGGATGATCGGATCTTTTTCCGCGCCGATCACCGAATCGTAGGGGCCTGTCATACCGAGGTCGGTCAGACACGCGGTGCCTTTTTCGGTCACGCGCTCGTCCGCTGTCTGGACGTGTGTGTGCGTGCCGAGGACGGCCGAAACGCGCCCGTCGGCATACCAGGAAAGCGCCATCTTTTCGCTCGTGACCTCGGCGTGCATGTCGACCAGGATCACCGCCGCCCCCTGCTTCTTCACTTTGTCGATCTCCTCATCGAGGGTCAGGAACGGCGACGCAAAATGAAAGCGCATGAACGCCTGCCCGGCCACGTGGATGACCCCGATCTTCACGCCCTTACACTCCACGACGCACGAACCCGCGCCGGGGGTGCCCTTCGGAAAATTGGCGGGCCGGATGACACGCGGCTCTTTTTTGATGAATTCTTCGATGTCTTTTTTCCGGTCAAACACGTGGTCGCCGCCCGTAAGCACATCACAACCGTTCGTGAAGAGCTCCTTGCAGATCGACTCGGTGAGGCCGGCGCCGTCGGCGGCGTTCTCGGCGTTGCAGACGGCGAAATCGATCTCACCGGAGCGTTTCATCGTGTTGACGTGGATCTCGACGGCTTTACGTCCGGGATCGCCGTACGTGTCGCCGATCATTAAAATTTTCATTATTTTGCGAGGTCTTCGACGCGCGTTTCCCGGATCACGACGATCTTGATCTGGCCGGGGAATTGGAGGGATGCTTCTATTTTTTTGGAGATCTCACGCGCGAGCGCGGGCAGCGCGTCCTCCGGGACGCGGTCGGGTTTGACGAACACGCGGATCTCGCGGCCGCCCTGGATCGCGTACGATTTCTCGACGCCGGGATGCTTGTCGGCGATCTCTTCCAGATTGTGGAGCCGCTTAAGGTAAAGGTCGGAACTCTCGCGCCGCGCGCCGGGACGTGCGGCTGAAACGGCGTCCGCCGCCTGGACGAGCATCGGCCACACCGACTGCATTTCGATGTCCTCGTGATGCGCCTCGATGCCATGGACCACATCCGGATGCTCGCCGTAGCGGCGCGCGAATTCGCCGCCGATGAGCGCATGCGGTCCTTCGACGTCGCTTGAAACGGCCTTGCCGATGTCGTGAAAAAGTCCGGCCCGGCGGGCCAGGACGGGGTCGAGCTTGAGTTCGCTCGCGATCACGTTCATCAGGGATGCGACCTCGAGGGAATGGTCGAGCACGTTCTGCCCGTAGCTCGAGCGGAAACGCAGCCGTCCGAGGAGCTTCACGAGTTCGGGGTGAGTCTGCGTGAGGTTAGCGGCCGCAAGCGCCTTCTCGCCTTCTTCGCGCAGCACGTTTTCCATGTTGCGCTTGGTCTTCTGGACGACTTCCTCGATGCGCGCGGGCTGGATGCGGCCGTCCACGAGCAGTTCGACGAGCGAAAGCCGCGCGATCTCGCGCCGCACACCGTCAAACGCCGAAAGCGTGACTTGATTCGGCGTGTCGTCGATGACGAGATCGACGCCCGTGAGCGTTTCGAACGTCTTGATGTTGCGCCCGTCCTTGCCGATGATGCGCCCCTTCATTTCTTCGTTGGGAAGCGTCACGGCGGTCGTGGTCGTCTCGATGGCATGGGGCGCGGCGCAGCGCTGGATCGCCAGGCTCAGGATATTCCTGGCTTTGTGTTCGGCCTCCGCGCGTGCGGCGTCTTCGATCTCGCGGATCATGCGGCCGGCATCCGAGCGCGTTTCGAGCTCGACCCGCTTCAAAAGCTCGCGTTTGGCTTCATCCAGATTGACACCCGAGATGCGCCGGAGCGCTTCGCGCTGTTCAGCCATGAGCTGTTCGAGCTCGGCGCGTTTTTCCAGGAGCGCTTTTTCCTGGTTCAAGGCCTCTTGCAATTTGAAATTGGTTTCGCGGTCGCGCTTCTCGATAAGATCGGCCTTACGGTCGAACGTCTCCTCTTTGTGCTGCAGCACCTTTTGGAGATTGTCGAGATCGCGTTTTTTCTCGGCGATGCGGGAGTCGAAATCGCTCTGGGCGCGGAACACGTTCTGGCTGGCTTCGCGTTCGGCGCGCTTGAGCGTTTCTTCGCGTTCGCGTTTGGCGCCGACGAGGATCTCGCGCGCCTTGCCTTCAGCCGTCCGGATGAGCCGCTCGCCGACGCGCTTGCGGAAATAATAACCGGCAGCCGCCGCGGGGCCGGCCGCCAGAAGCACAGAAAAGATCAGGATAATGATCGTGTGGGTGTCCATGTCAGTCCGTGAGAACCAGGTCCAGTTTGACGTCATGCGTGTCGACAGGGACGCGCGCGACCATTTGAAGCGAGTACGCCAAGCCGATCTTTAAAGCACCGGGTTTCAACTTTTTCAAGAAACGGTCGTAAAAACCTTTTCCATTGCCGATCCGGTTGCCGTCCGCGTCGAACGCGACGCCGGGCACGATCACGCACGCCACGTCTTCCGGCCGCACCAGGCGCGCCGGAAGCGGTTCGGGTTCCGGGATCCCCCATGTTCCCGCCTCAAGGTGTGCGCGGGACGAGATCTCGTAAAGCGCCAGTTCAACCGTCTGCATGTCACAGTGAGGCACGCACACGCGCATTCCGGAAGTCAGTGCCCGGTCGATCATCGGAGCGGTGTCGACTTCGTGCGGCATCGCAGCGTAAAAACAGACAACGGGCGCTTTCGTAAATTTTTTTAGCGCGAAAAGCTTTTCTCCAACCGCGAGGCTTTTCCGGCGCCGATCATCAGGCGTCTGGGCGTCCATCAGGCCCCGGACGCGCTTCCTTAAGGCCCGCTTGTCTTCCATAGCTCTATATATTGAACGCGTACGAAGCGCCGCGGCCCTTGCGGGCTTTACGCGCTTCGTCGAGCAGGTCTTTCAGCGTCACGCCGCCAAGCCCCTCGTCGATCGAGTGACGAAGCCGTTTCCAGAAGATCTGATTCGCCGCGCAGATCTCATCGCCGTCAGCCGCTCCGGCATGCCCGTTGGTTTCTTCCTGCACTTCGTCGGCCAGCACATAAAAAAGGGTCTTGAGAGAAATGTCAGAGGGTTTTTTCGTGAGCACATAACCGCCCTGCGGTCCGCGGACGCTTTTGACGACGCCCTTTTTCTTGAGCGCATTCAAGATCTGCTCAAGATACGCGACGGAGATGCTTTCCTTCTTGGCGATCTGCGACACGGAAAGGGACCCTTCGCCAAAACGGCTGGCGAGCACCAGGATCGCCTTGAGTCCATAGAGCGTCCGCGTCGAAAATTTCATTTTTGCGAGGCGCGGATCTTGACGATCTGGAGCTCGGACTGGACCGCATCGAGTTTCTGCAGGATCTGGTCCTGTTTGGCGCTCAACTCGTTGAGTTTATGCAAGACGTCGGCCTCGGACGCGCGGGCGGGTGCGGCAAAAACAACCAGCATCAGTATCGCGGTAAAAACCGTTTTTTTGGTCACGGTCAGCTCCTTTGGTTGGCAAGAACGCGGAACAAGGTGCGCACTAAGCATGCGGCGCCGAGCGCGAAAAACGCGGCGGCCGCTCCTACGACGAGTCCGAATCGATCGAACGGAAGCGGTACCGCCTGCTCGCGGAAGAAGCCCCCCGTCACGACGTACCCGGCATAAAACGCGGCGGCTGCGGGTATCGCGAAACTCGCCGCCCATGCCAGCACGCGTAACGATCGGCTCATGCTTAAAGCGCGCTGTCCCCGCTCACGGACTCGACCTTGATGCCGCGCGATTCGAGGTACTTGATGCCGTCGGCAAGGTTCTTCTCGGTGCCCTCAAGCTCAAGCGTCATTTCGCCGACCGTTTCGCTGACGCGCGCTTTGCGGATATTGGGCATGATGTCATATTTTTTCGCCATCGTGAACACCGCGGGTTCCTTGATCTGATCCTGCGGGAACACCAGCGTGACGCGCCGTTTAGCGAGCTCGGCGCCGCCGGCGATGGCCGGAATGATGGAGATGTCGTCGCCGTCCTTCACCGCCGTCTCCTGACCCTGGAGAAAACGGATGTCCTCTTCGTTCACATAAACGTTCACGAAGCGGCGGAGCTTTCCCTCGGCGTCGCACAGGCGCTCGCGGATGCCGGGATGCTGGCGCTCGAGCTCGGCGAGCAAGCTGTTGATGTCCTTGGCGTCACAGGCGACTTCGGACTGGTTGTTGGTAAGTTTCTGAAGGGGCGTCGGGATCCTTACTTTGATAGCCATACTTCCTCCTTGTTCAATGAGGACATAATTTAGCGCAGCTAAATTATCTGTCCGAATTTAATTCGCCACGCTTTGTGGCGAAATTCATTTCGAAATCCACACTTCTTCCTTTATTTTTGATTCTGACCGCAGCGCGCTCTCAAATGACGCAAGACTCGGCTTGATCTGGTAAGGCTTTCCGATATGGTCGGTGATGGCTTCCTGAGTTTTCAAGCCATTGCCGGTGATGCTGATGACGCACGATTCGTTTTTGGGAATGACACCGCTCTTGATGAGCTTCACCGCGCAGGCGGCCGTCACGCCGCCGGCCGTCTCGGTGAAAATACCCTCGGTGGATGCGAGCAGCTTGATCCCGTCGATGATCTCCTGATCGGTGACCGCCTCGCAGGCGCCGCCCGATTCACGGATCGCGTCAAGCGCATACGGGCCGTCGGCGGGGTTGCCGATGGCCAGCGACTTGGCGATCGTATGGGGTTTCACGGGCCGGATGATGTCGTTCTTGGCGCGAAACGCCGCCGTGATCGGCGAGCAGCCTTCGGCCTGGGCGCCGAACATCTTGGCGTCCACCTTGTCGATGAGCCCGAGCTTCTTGAATTCGTTGAATGATTTCCAGATCTTCGTCAGAAGTGACCCCGAGGCCATCGGCACGACGATGTTCTGCGGCGTCTTCCAGCCGAGCTGTTCCATGATCTCATAACCGTACGTCTTCGAGCCCTCGGCGTAATACGGGCGGATGTTGACGTTGACGAACGCCCAATGATACTTCCCGGCGATCTCCGCACAGAGGCGGTTCACGTCGTCGTAATTGCCTTCGACCGACACGAGGTTGGGCGCGTATGTGAGCGAGCCGATGACCTTGCCGAGCTCGAGGTCATGCGGGATGAAAATAAAGCGATTGAGGCCAGCCCATGCGGCCTGGGCGCTGACGGAGCCGGCGAGATTGCCGGTCGACGCGCACGCGACGGTCGTAAAGCCGAGCTCTTTGGCCTTCGTGAGGGCGACCGCGACCACGCGATCCTTAAAAGAAAGCGTGGGATGGCAGACGGAATCATCCTTGATCCAGAGTTCCTTGATACCGAGCACCTTGGCCAGGTTGTCAGCCCTGTGGAGCGGCGTGAAACCGGAGTGAAAACCCACGGTCGGAGGACCGTCGATCGGCAGAAGCTCGCGATAACGCCAGATCGACTTCGGACCCTCTTCGATCTTTTTACGCGTCAGCACCGTCTTGATCCGGTCGTAGTCGTAATCGACCTCGAGCGAGCCGAAACAGAATTCGCAGACATAGAGCGCTTCCGTGGGATACACACGGTGGCACTCGCGGCACTTCAATCCTTTTACATAACTCATTTGTTTACCTACCTTTATGTAAATACTAAGCTCTTTCCGGTGCGGTTAGTTTAACACTACTCGAGGTGCCGGCACAAGCTTTGGAACCTCTTCCAACTCAAACGTTAAAATAGGGCTCGATCGAAAGGTACCGCTCGCCCGAATCCGGGAAGATCGTGATGACGGTCTTCTTGGGACCGAGCGCTTTGGCTACTTTCAATGCGCCGATCGTCGCCGCACCGCATGAAAGACCCGCGAAGATACCTTCCTCCCTCGAAAGCCGCTTGGCCATTTGATAGGCTTCCTGATCTTCGACGGTGATGATCTCGTCGATGATCGAACGGTCAAGGACATTGGGAATGAAACCGGCGCCGATCCCCTGGATCATGTGCGGCCCGGGACGGCCTCCGGAGAGCACGCTGGACGACTTGGGTTCCACCGCGATAATGCGGATCTTGGGGTTATGCTTCTTCAGGACCTCGCCGACACCGGTGAGCGTGCCGCCGGTGCCCACTCCGGCCACAAAAGCGTCGATCTCCCCGTCCGTATCACGCATGATCTCCTTCGCCGTGGTCTTGCGGTGCGCGGCGGGATTGTCGGGGTTCATGAATTGCTGGGGCATGAACGCGTCCTTCTTCGATGCCACGATCTCACGCGCCTTTTCGACCGCCCCCGCCATACCGTCTTTGGCTGAGGTGAGGACGACCTCCGCCCCGAAGCTCTCGAGGATCTGGATACGCTCCAGGCTCATGCCGTCGGGCATGATGAGAATGACTTTATAGCCTTTCACGGCTCCGACGATGGCCAGACCGATGCCCGTGTTGCCGCTCGTCGACTCGACGATCACGGAGCCGGGCTTGAGAAGGCCTTTCTTCTCCGCCTGTTCGATCATGTTGTGGGCGATCCGGTCCTTGACGCTGGCGCCGGGGTTGAACATTTCGAGCTTTGCGTAAATATCGGCGCAATCCTTGCCGACGACCTTGTTGAGTTTCACCATCGGCGTGTTGCCGATGACATCGAGAATGGATGCGCTGGCCTTGATGGTCATCTGTTTCCTCCGCCCATGTAATAAACAAATTCGATCTTGTCACCTTCACGGACCGCCGTCGTCTCGTATTCGAGTTTTTGCAAAAGACACCCGTTGATCTCCACCGTCACGAGCTCGGGGCGGATCTTCCCTTTGGCGAGGAGCCCCGATACCGTGATGCCCGCCGCCGCCTCGTTCGGCTTTCCATTCAATGTGATCTTGATAAGCTCGGCCTGCTTAGACAAGACGGATCTCCTCTTCGGTGACGGTTTCCCGGCCAATGCGGAAAGAACGCAGGACCGGACGTTCCATGTTTGAAAGCGATGCGATGAGATAACTGGTATCCGGATAGAACGCCAGCCGCACGTCCTTCTGTGAAGGATACGCTTCACTTGCGACATGTGAATGGAAAATGCCCCGCATTTCGAGACCCTTCTCGCGCATGGCTTTGAACACATGCAGCTGCTCTTTCGGGTCCATGAAATAACTGACGCTCGCCGCATCCATGTTCTTCATGGGGAAAAAAACATCCGCCGCGCCGCCGGTCTCGGCTCCCGCCAGGATCCCGCAGGCTTCATTGGGAAAACCGGCCTTCGCGTGCGCGATCATATCGGCATGCGTTTTCTTCGAAAGCGGGATCGTGTTCATTTTTTTTCGCTCCGGCGCGGATGGAGCCCGCACTCTTTATGTTCCGGACTTTCCCACCACCAGCGGCCGGCGCGATCGTCCTCGCCCGCTTTAACGGCGCGCGTACACGGCGCGCAACCGATCGACGGATAACCCTGGTCGTGGAGCTGGTTATAAGGAACGCCGTTCTTTTTGATGTACGCCCACACGTCACCGCTCGTCCATTCGGCGATGGGATTCAATTTGTAAATGCCGCCGTGCGCCGCGTCGGTCTCGATCTTGTGAACGCCCATCCTTGTGACCGACTGGTCACGCCGGAGACCCGTCATCCAGGCCCGGCGGCCCTTGAGCGCGCGATCAAGCGGCTCGATCTTACGGATCCCGCAGCACTCCTTGCGGTTGTCAACGGATTCGCGGAACGAATAAAAACCTTTGGCGCGCTCGAGCGCCTCGACTTTCGCGGCATCCGGAAAATACGATTCGATCAAGATCCCGTATTTGGAACGCACCGCGTCCATGACCTCATAGGTTTCCTCGTTGAGACGGCCGGTGTCAAGCGTAAATACGGGAACTTTCGCGCCGAGCGAGTGCAGGATGTCGATGAGGACGACGTCTTCCGCTCCGAAAGAAGACGCGAGCGCAAGACCCTCCGGAAACTCCTTCAGCGCCCATTGCAGGAACGCGACGGAAGAAGCTTTTTCGAATTCCGTGTTTATTTTTTGTATGTCGATCACGCTGTGCCTTTCCTCGTCAGATCGCGTTGAACGGCTGCACCTGTTTAAGTATGATGCCCCCGCCGCGGACGTCGTGCTCGTGCACGATGACGAAACGTCCGGTCTCCGGGATCGCGTCGAACGTGTCGAACGCGATCGGTTTCTTCGTCGTCAGGATGATCTCGGCGACTTCATTCTTGGCGACCTCGTGAGCGTTGGTGGAGATCTCCTCGAGCGTCGACGAATTGATGACCTTGAGGATGGATTCGACGACGCACTCGACTTCCTGCGTGGCGAGCTTAAGAAGATAACGGCCGCCCTTCTGGAGATGCTTGTTGCCCATCCAAAAAAGATTGGCCGTGAAATGATCGGAGACCTGCGGGACCTCGTCCGGGTGGCAGACGATCTCGCCGCGCTCGACAAAGATCTGGTCCTCCATCGTGAAACCCGTCGACATGCCCGGCCCGACCGCCGTGGGAGTGGCAGCGCTCCATTTTTCGAGCGTCTTCACGCGGACTTTCTTCCCGGAGGGCAGGAACATGACTTCGTCCCCGACCGCCAGCGTGCCGGATTCGACGCGGCCCGCGATGATGCGGCGCTTGTCGAACTTGTAGACATCCTGCACGGGGAGTCTGAGAGGAAGCTTCGAGCGGTCATCGTTGGATTTGAAGTTGTCGAGCGTCTCGAGGATCGAGCGGCCAGTGTACCAAGGCATCTTGGCGCTTTTAGTGACGACGTTGTCGCCGTGATACGCGGAGATCGGGATGAACGAGTGGGGTTTTACATTGATCGAAGCGAGGTATCCGGCATACGTGTCGCGGGTCTTGTTAAAGACTTCCTCAGAATAATCGACCAGGTCCATCTTGTTCATGACGACGGCGATCTGCTTGATGCCGAGCAGCGAAAGCAGGTACGCGTGGCGCTGGGTCTGTTCCTGGATGCCCTCTTCGGCGTCGATCATGAGGAACGCGACGTCGGCGTTGGAGGCGCCCGAGATCATATTTTTTAAAAATTCTTTGTGCCCGGGCGCGTCGATCACGACGTAGTTGCGCGTCTTTGTGCGGAAAAACATCTGCGCCACGTCGATCGTGATGCCCTGATCGCGCTCTTCCTCGAGGCCGTCGAGAAGAAATGCAAACTCGAACTCCTTGCCCTGGTCTGCGCATACTTTCTTCACGTGCGCGACCTTCGTATCGGGGATGAAGCCGGTCTCGTGCAGCAGGCGGCCGACGAGCGTCGACTTGCCGTGGTCGACGTGGCCGACCATGACGAATTTGAGCGTTTCGGTGGGGACCCCCGGAGCGAACGTCTGCGCGGCGACGTTTTTCATCACATGTACCCTTTCGCGCGCAAGCGCTGCATGGCGTACGTGTCTTCCTGGTCCTGGGCGCGGCCGGCGCGCTCGGACGTCTTGGTGGCTTTGAGCTCCGCGATGATCTCGTCGACCGTCGTGGCCGTGGAGTCGATGGGATTCGTGCACGGCGCGCAGCCCAGAGAACGGTATCGCTTGCCGTTCTTCGCGTAATAGAGGCTCACGAACGGGATGTTCTCGCGCTTGATGTATTCCCACACGTTCACTTCCGTCCAATGCAGGAGCGGATGGATGCGAATATGCGTGTTCTCGTCAAAGTTGGTCTTGAACTGGTCCCAGAGCTCGGGCGGCTGATCCTTGAAATCCCATTCGAAATTCTTGTCGCGCGGCGAGAAGTACCGCTCCTTCGCGCGCGTGGATTCCTCGTCACGGCGGATGCCGAGGATGAGCCCCTTATAATCGTACTGCTCCATGATCTGCTGAAGGCCGGTGGTCTTGAGCGCCGAACAGCAGACGATCCGGCCCATCGTGTGGTTCATGCCCTCGGCGAGCGCCTGCTTGTTCTGACCGACAATGAGGTTCAAATTCCATTCTTTGGCGTATTTGTCGCGGAATTCGATCATCTCGGGGATCTTGTAGCTGGTGTCGATATGCACCAGCGGAATGGGACAGGTGCCGTAGAATGCCTTGCGGGCAAGCCACAGGAGGACGTTGGAATCCTTACCGATGGACCAAAGCATGGCGAGCTTCTTGAACTTCTTATAAGCTTCGCGAAGGATGAAAACGGATTGGTTCTCGAGCTTGTCCAGGTGGTCCATGGAGGAGATCGAAGCGCTCAAAACAACTCCTATATATGACTGATTTAGTGATGATTAATGTCTCAGAACTATACCATATATGACCTTTTTTATCAAATATGAAAAAGCCTCCATACCCATCTCGCCAAAAGGCCTATCGTCACGACCGAGAGCGCTAGATACGAACCGTCATAGGAGGACATGAGGAAGGCAAGCGGCGGGATCATGCCGGTGAAGATGATCGTCCATCCGTTGGGCACCGCAAAGCCCGCTCCTGTGAAAAGTCCGTTCACGCCCATCGCCACGCCAGCCGTCAACCAGATCCCCGTAACCATGGCTGGCGGCACCAGCAAACGCTCATTCCAATGAGTCTGCTCCAGATAAAGCTGGCCGCCGCCAACTGATAGGATCATAAGTATAGTCATTACAATTAGTTGAATTTGATTCATTTCCCGAAAAAGAGCATGCATGGCAGTGTCCGGAAGCCAAAAAAAACCCGCTCCGAAGAGAGAAAGCATCAGAAAAGCTCTTATTCGTGTCATTTATGGGACCATTCCGGTTATAAACAGGTTAGAAACAGGCTGTGGATAAAGTTTATGGGTGTAAAACACTATATTTAGACACTATGTGAGTCATATTACCCATATTTTATATTAATTATGGTCTAAAGTGGTTTTAAAAACCCATCCTAAAAACATTAACTATCTTTCATATTTATCAAGGAATTAACATTTTTTATATAATGGGGTTCAGGGAGCCCCCGGAAGGGTCAAACGGAAGAGTGAGCCCCGGCCCAATGAGGACTCCACATCTACACGGCCGCCGTGCGCCTGGGCGATACGGCGGGCGATGGCCAATCCAAGGCCCGTTCCGGCCACATTGAGTGTCCTGTCCCGGTCGACCTGATAGAACGGCTCGAATATCTTTTCACAATCCTCAGGAGGCACCCCGGGGCCGTTGTCACGGACCGAAATGACGATATCACCGGCCCCCTTTTCAACCTTCACCTCGATCCGAGCGGGGTCCTTGTCGGCGAACTTAACGGCGTTTTCGAGTATGTTCTGGAACATCATGTCAAAATATTTTGGGTGGATATTGACGGCGGCGGACGCGTCCGGCACGGCGACGCTCCACTCGACTTTTTTCGCACGCTTGCGTTTGAAGTAAGCCTCTAGACGCGGCGGCAACAGTTCGGCCAACGCGAGCCGTTCGGGCGCGAGATCCAGCGTGTGGCTTTTCAACATCGTGAAACCCAGGAGCTTTTCGAACGAATCGGTCAATTCGCAGCACTTGTCATAAAGAACACCCATGAATCGCTCCTGGTCGGGCGTCAGGGGGCCCAGCACTTTCTGGTGGAACATCGAGGCGTTCTTATGGACGATCGCCATCGGTGTGCGCAGTTTGTGAGAAATGAGGTTCAAAAATTCTTCCTCCTGCGCGGCGCGGCGGCGGCGTTCGGTCACGTCAGATATCGTGAGAACCACACCGCGTGTCTGGCGCATCCAATCACGCAGAAGATTGCTGCGGATCTCCAGCACCAGCGGCCGGAGTTCCGGCGTTTCGGGGCGTTCTGCGTCAAATACGGCCGGTCCTGCCAGAAGACGCTGCGTAAGGTCTGCCGGCTCGGCGGTGCGGTACGTGCGCAGAAGTGTTTTCACGAAATCTTCTCCGCCCGAGGTCGTGGCGAGGAACACCTTCGCCTTTTCATTCAACCGCTGGATGCCTAGATCGGGGCCGAGCAGGACGATCCCGTCGTCCATCGCGTCGAGCACGCTGTCGAGCCGGGCGCGCTCTTCGAGCGAGGCGCGATTCTCATTGAGCCTCAGGACCGTCTCTATTTTAACTAAAATTTCATCCGCTCCGGAGTCCGGCGAGAGCAGATCGGCGGCGCCGGCGTGGATGGCGGCGTTTCTTTCCGCCTCCGTGCGCACGATCACGATGGACGGAACGGGGGGTTCGGCGTCTTTAAAAGCGGCGACAAAGGCGAGGAAATGACCGTCGGCCAGAATGACGAGGGCGGCGTCGCGGACTTCTTCCTCCTCGACGGCCGTGGAAAAAACCATTTCATAATGCGGGGACAACACCGGCCGCAGGGACGCGGGCAGATTGTGTTTGTCTTCGGAAAGAACGAGAATTCGGGAACGCGTTTTCAGGGCCGGAAGTCCTCCTTGGGGTTAAGCCTAACCCATCGGGCTTCGGAAGAAAAGCGGATTTTAATGCGCGGGGAATAGTTCCGGTTCGGCGTGTCCGGCGATGGCCGGCATCAGCATGGCTCCGGCATTCTGCACCGAGGCCCGTTCGGCGGTCTGCCCGGCTATCGTGGCATTTTTGGAAAGGATCTCCGAGAGAGATGCCCCGCCGGGAGGCGTTGAACCGCCTACGGAAACACCCACCGGGACCGAAACAGAGGCCGTTGAGGAGGCGGAGGCAGAAGCGGCTATCGTGCGCGCGATGTCCAGCCGTCCATACCCGTAATAGGGATCAAAACCGGGGTCCCCGAGGTCGACGGCGCCGTTGATCAATTTTTGCCGGATCCCTTGAAGCGAGATCCCTGGATTCTGCTCGAGGATGAGCGCAATGGCCCCCGAGACGAAAGGCGCCGAGGCGGACGTGCCGGAAGCGGTGTAATACCCGTCAAACTCGCGGAAGCCCACATGCGCGGACGCCGATCCGAGGGACAACACCTGAGAACCCGGCGCCATGAGAAAAAGGTCGCTGCCGAAATTGGAGAACTGGGGCCGCTCGTCCCAAGCGCTCACGGCGCCGATGGCGAGCACGCCGTTGAGATTAGCCGGAGAGAAATCGTCGACGTTCCCGCCGTAATTACCGGCAGCCGCGACGACGACCGCGCCGAAGCTGCGCGCGTAATCGACAGCGTCCTGCATGAGCGTGTAGGAATTGATGTCAAGATCGAAAGCGCCCAAAGAAAGGTTGATGACGTCCGCACCGGCAAACGCCGCGTAGCGAATACCAGCCGCGACGGCTTCGAACGTCCCGCCGCCGTTTTCGTCGAGCACGCGGACGGGCATGATCTTGGCGCCCGGCGCCACGCCGATGATCCCTTTCGAGTTGTTGCCGGTGGCGGCCGCGATCCCGGCGACGAACGTGCCGTGTCCGCGCAGATCGAGCGGGTCATTGTCGTTTTCGACGAAATCCCATCCGCGCATGTCGTCCACGAAACCGTCTCCGTCGTCGTCCACACCGGCGATGCCGTCACGCTCGAGAGCGTTGACCCACACGTTGTCGCGAATGTCCTCATGGTCGTACAAGAGGCCCGTGTCGATCACCGCGATGACGACGCCGGTGCCGCGAGTGCGCGTCCAGACATCGGGCCCGACATTCACAAGGTCGAGATCCCATTTACAACCGAGCTGATAATAGGGGTCGTCGGGATGATAAGGGCTGAAGATGGGCACCGGCGCATCCTTGGGAGCCACGACGACCACGAAGAGATGTTCCACGCGGCGGCCGTCCCGGATGTTGTAGCGGGTGAAATACCCGTCCTTGTCATCATTGTCAAAAAAATGCTTCTTTACGTTTTTTTTAGCATGGGCCATCGAAACAAAGCCGGGCAGGAAGCCCGCCAGAACGGGAAGGAGGAGAACCGATATGAGGACCTTTGAAGCGCTCAGTTTCAAGGTAAACTCTCCTAGATGTGATTGGAAAGTTTACATGACAAAAGAGGCTGAATCAAGTCACCGGGCCGCCGGGCCCGGTTCGACGAGCGGCGCCGCAAGTGCGGGATGCTCCACGAGGTCGCCATAATGAAAGATCGCGCAGTCGCGGCTGCCTGCTTCTTCGCAAATACGGTATTGTTCGCGAAAAAATCGCGGTGAAAGTTTGTACGCGCCGACCGCGATGTTGATCCGCTCGAGACCGCCGAGCTGTTTGCGCGCGTCTCCGATATAGCTCCGGAAAGCGTCCGTCGAGCGCGAATAGCACATCAGCGTCACGAACTCGACGCGGCCCGTCTCGAGCCAGAGCTTCCAATCCTGCGATCCCTCGTGGAACGCTCTCGAGTACGCCACGAGCCCCGTCGTCGAAACCGTGATGCCGGGATGGGCCGCGCGCGCCGCCGTCGTCAGGCGGTCGAGAAGGGCCGTCACCTGCGCGCGTTTCCAGTCCCGCCAGGCAGGGTCCGATTCCAAAATACCACCCTCGGCGCCGGTCGCTTCGCGAAAACGCCTTTCGTTGACGGCGGTGTGGCCGTACCACGGGTGCCAGTCGGGATAACGGATGTAGTCGAATTGCACGCCGTCCAGCTCCGGATACCGTTTCACGACTTCGGTGACGGCCGCGGCCGTCTCCTCCACCACGCGCGGATCGCCCGGCTCCAGGAAGTACTGGTGGTCGATCTTATAATCGGAGAGCGTCTTCTTCGGAAGAATGTTGCACGTGAGGATCTCGGGGCCGTATTTTTTGAGGAGCGGCGCATTGGCGTTGGCGCTCAAACTCATCAAATTCATCCACGCGTGCACCTGGAGGCCCTCGGCATGCGCTTCGCGCAAAAGCAGCGCCAGAGGATCCTCCCCCACTTTTTTGAGACAGTCCCGGTAAGGCCAATCGTCGCCGACCACGGAGGGGAACCAGCACTTGTTCGCCCGGTAGACCTGCACAAAAAGCGTCTTCGCGCCGCTTTTTTTCGCAAAATCCACGAGCGTGCGGATCTCTTTGCGGCTCGAAAGGACCGGCCGGTCCTGGATGACGGACACAAAAAGCGAGCGCGAGGACTCCCCGCACCATGCGGCGGAGGCGGCAAAAAGCGCCAGAAGAGAAAAAAGCGCGGCTTTCTTCAATGCGCCGTTTGTTCCGAGACGATCCGGTCTGCGGCATCGAGCGCAGGGTCTAAGACACGCGGGTTCATGAATCCGCCGTGCCCGCCGACGGAGTCACGGATGAATTCATCCACTTTCCCGCCGTGCGCTTCGAGCAGGGACTTCGTCGCGTCCATCTTCATACAGGCGTTCTCACGCTCGGCGTCATTCTCCGAGCAGTAGAGGATCCAGCGCGAGCCGGCAAACGGTTTCGCCCCTGCGTCGCCCTGGAGAAAGGTCTTATTGGGCGGATAATCGGGCTCGAGCGCCCCTGAGTTCGATACCGTGAGCGCAAAATACGGCGTCTTCTGCTTACGGTCCAGGAATGTCACGGCATAGCTGTTGGTCGAACCGCGGCTAAAGCCATGAAAGATCACGTGCCCGCGGGGAATGGCCCGCCTTTCGAGCTCCGCGACGACCCATTCATAGATGTCGCGGGGTCTGGCGTAGCCGTGGGTTTCCTGATTCCGGCCGTACCACCACTGGACGTTGAGGATCGCGTAGCCGCGTTCTTGGATGTGAGGGTGCCAGACTTCAAAATCCTTCGTCGCCCATCCACCCGTGCCGCCGAGACTCACGAGCACGGTGTCGTTCTTGAAATCAAATCCCAACGGCTGCCACCAGAGGAGAAACGTGCGCCCGTCGTCGGTGGACACGACCTCCACCTTGTTTTTCATGGCGTAATCGTACGCCTCGGGATCCGCGGCTCGCGCCATTTCAAAAGTCTCCGCGTGATTGGGTTCGGCGGACGCCGGACCGCAAAGCATGGGTAAAAATAAAAAAACCGCCAAGAAATTCTGAGTTAAAAATACCCCGCCGATCCCAGCCTTCATTGTGACTCCTCTGCAGCGAAGCGCTTCTTGTTTCTATTTTTCATATGATCACTTCCGGATAGGCGGCAGAGGCTCACGGTATGACGGTGCTGCGCCTCTGAATCCGCTCTTCTTGACTTTATTCAGCCCTAAAATAGGCGACGATCCAATCGCCCCTGCCAAAAAGACTGCCCACATTTTCGACCAGATGGCGCAATGTCTTTTTTAAAATTCCGACCCAATTTTTTGTCTCGAGATAATTTCTCAGAAAGAACGGGTCGTAATACATGGACCACATGTTCACATTGAAAGAACGAATAAGACGGAACCCGGACCGCTCGACGCTCACTTGGAGCGATCCCCGTACAAACCCCGAGATATGCTCGGGGGCATATAGAGCACACAATTTATCTTCGGCGCGCCCCAGCCTGGCGCAGTTGCGCATCCAATACGTCAGGGGCTCCCGGTGAGGGACATGGATCACGAGTACACCGCCGGGTTTTATTTTGGAACGGAGTTTCTTTAAGAAGGACGCCGGGTCAACGATATGCTCAAGAATGTGAAAACAGCCGATGACATCGAATTCGTTCTGTTGGAGCTTTTCCAGGTCCCCATACGTGACCCCGAAATACTTTCTACCCAATTCAACACTTGTCGGATTCACATCTACGGCGGTCACATCAAATCCGCGCTCGACGGCGATCTTGCAAAAATAGCCGGGACCTGCGCCGATATCCAGCAATTTCCGGCCTGGCGTCAGACTGCGGAGCCGGTTGACCTGTTTCTCGAGCGCCCTCCGGCGGATCTTGAGCTCATAGAAAACCCGGTCCTTGTCCCATGTTTTCGCATAATCGTAATAATGATCGTACCCGGGGGGAGGAAGCGTTTTTCTGTCAAAAAAAACCACGTGGCAGGAACTGCATTCGTATATGAGCCTACCGGACCGCTGACCCCACACGGAGACGGAAGCATCGCAATTAAAAGGACAGGCAATCGGCTCCGTCGGAGCGGTTTTTTCAGATCTATTGTTCATTCTTTTATCGTAATACGCGTCGGGGCTTTGAGCAAAATATTTATTTCAGGATCGTTGAGCTTTCTCCAACGACCGGACGGCAAATCTCCGAGCACCAATCCGCCCACGGCCGCGCGTAAAAGCCGCAGCGTCGGAAATCCCACGGCCGCGGTCATGCGCCTCACCTGACGGTTTTTTCCCTCGATGAGCTTAAGCTCGACCCAGCTGGTCGGCACCGAGAGCCGGAACCGTATCGGCGTGCTGCGCGGCGCATAGCCGGGGTCTTCGAGGAGCCTCGCCCCGCACGGCCGCGTGACCCAGTCCTGGATGCGCACGCCCTTGCGGAGCGTCTCCATGGCCGCTTCCGTTGCGAGGCCCTCGACCTGGGCGTGGTAAATGCGCTCGTGAGCGTTCCGCGGGTTGAGGAGCTTGTCGTTCCACTGCTTTTCGTCGCTCAAAAGAAGAAGCCCCTCGCTGTCCCAATCGAGACGGCCGAGGGGATACACGTTGATGGGGAAACCGAATTCTGCGAGCGTGCGGTGGGATGTTCTTTGGTCGGTGAACTGGGAAAGGACGCCGTAAGGCTTGTGAAAGGCGATCAGCATCGCTGGTCCCCCGTCATGAAGAAATCCAAACCGGGTGTCTTTAAGCCGGTTTGGATTTTACACACAGATCCGTTGCCTGTTATACAGCGGCTAACTTCTTGCGGGCTTCGGCCTGGCGTTTCGTTTTTTGTCCCGCGTTCCATACTTTCTCGGCCTTCGTGGGTTTTACTTTCTTGTTGTCTCCGCCACGGTAGAGCGTTTGAGGCTTCATAGGTATCCTTTGGTTGGGCCCATTGTCCTCTTAATGGCCTACTATACAAGACAAATCGGGGAGAGGGCGCCCTTCAAAATTCGGGCAGCGTCCCCGAGAGCAGTATCTTCATGAGGGCGTTCCCGTAGGAAATTCCGCGGTAGACCTGCCGCATGGGCTCGCGGGAGGCGGCCCCCAGCGCAAAAAAGAAGGGGTTGAAATGCTCGGACGTCGGCGCCGCCAAACGCGCCGAGGGCGCCTGGTTGCGATAATTGAAAAGATCCTCGACCAGACCCTTCGTCAGTTTATCCGAGACCCACGCATCGAAATCGACCGCCCACTTGTCCGCGGGGTCATCTTTTCCGTGGGCCAACGCGAGCTGGAGGTTGTGGCTCAAGGCTCCCGCGCCCATCAAGAGCACGCCTTTGTCCCTGAGCGGCGACAGCGCCTGCCCGATCCGGAACGACAGGCGCGGATCGCCCGCCGGAACAGCGATCTGAACCACAGGAACATTCGCTTTCGGAACCATGCGGCTCAAGGGCACCCACGCACCGTGATCCAAACGATGCGTCGCATCGGCCTTGGCGGGAACGCCCGCCGCCGAAAGAAGCCGGATCACTTCAAGCGCCGTCGCCGGATGACCCGGGCAGGGATACTTAAGCTCATAAAACGCATTCGGAAACCCGGTGAAATCATACGCGATGCCGGGTTTCTTCGCTGAGCTGACGGCGATGATCCCCTCGGCTTCCCAGTGTCCCGACATAACGAGGATCGCCTTGGGTTTGGCAAGGACCGACCCGAGCTTACCCAACGCTTCGGTATAGGCGTCCGCTTCGACAGCGGGAAGGGGGCCAAAATCAGTGACGAAAACGGCGGGAAGTCGCATAGAGGACAGTATACTCTCATCCTAAGCTAAAGCCTTATCCGTTTTCCTGCACCAAATACAGGAGCCCATCCTCTACTTTATAAATGAGCGGAGCGATCAAGATCTTTGGATAGATGAGCCGCAGGCGTTTGGCTTCGCTGACCACGAAATCAGTCTCGTTGACGATCTCATGGAGCGGAGCATTTTTAAGGAAGTGGGCTTCCGCCTCATCACGATCCCATCCGGCGCGGTCGACCAGCCCCTCCACGAAAGCTTCTTTTTTAGAGGTCACGCCCACCATCCCGCACTGCGTATGTCCGATGAGCGCGATCGTCGACACCCCTCCTATGGCCACGGCAAAAGAGACCTTGAATTCGTTGCGCCTTAAGTTCGCCCCGGCCGTGCGGATAATGTAAGCGAAATTTTCAGGAAGGTTGAGCTGTTTGCGGTAATCGATGCACATTCCGACAAGGATCTGGGCCTGTTTGAACGACTCATGAGGAACGCCGAGGTTCTGGTAACGCAAGAGGAGCTCGATCGGCGTCCCCCGGTAGACGCCGGGGATATCCCGGTCGCTCTTGATGGCTAAAACCTTATTGGGCATACCGCTTGCTCCTTTTTACTACTCTCAGCCAGCCCAGATTCGGGCAAGAATGACACCTGTAACAACATAAAAAACAAGCACAGCGGCAATAATCCCGATGCGGTTTCGCTGACTCTGTTTGCCGGAGGTTAAAAATCCCGTTCTTTCTTTTACATTGTTTATTAGCCTTTTGGCGCACGGAAACTCTGTCCCCAATATCGCCAAACCAGCGAGGGTCACGGGTGTCCCTCCCGGACCGGGCACTGGCATCAAAATAATTCCAATAACCGTAACAATGACACCTATAACGATCTTAGCCCAACGTTTAATTGATTTCACAATCCTCTCGAGACTTTTTTTAAACCGCTTTCGGGTTCTCCTTAGGCCATACAAGCGATGCGACGACTGAAAAAACCAAGGCGCTTGCGATAAAGCCCAGAGAAATGGCGACCGGAATTTTAACTATTTCAGAAAGGAGCATCTTTACCCCCACAAAGCACAGGATCGCCGCCAGCCCATAGTGCAGATGATGAAATTTCTCCATAACCCCCGCCAAAACGAAATAGAGGGCTCGAAGTCCGAGAATCGCAAAAACGTTTGAGGTGTAAACAATAAACGGGTCCTTTGTGATTGCAAGGATCGCTGGAATAGAATCAACGGCAAAGATGACATCCGTTGTTTCAACCACCACCAAGACGACAAAAAGCGGCGTTGCCCAGATTCGGTTATCCTTGCGTATAAAAAACTTTCCCCCCTGGTACTCGGCTGTCACCGGCATAATGCGCCGGAATAGCTTCAGAACGAGGTTCCGTTCAGGATGAATTTCCTTGTCCTTCTCCAATGCCAACTTAATCCCGGTAAAGACCAGGAACGCCCCAAATACATAAATTAACCAGTGAAAGTGCTCCAAAAGCGTAATACCGACCAAAATGAAGATAGCGCGGAAAATTAGAGCACCGATGATGCCCCAAAACAACACTTCATGCTGATACTTCGCGGGCACTTTGAAATAAGTAAAGATCAACAGGAAGACAAAGACATTGTCAACGCTGAGTGATTTCTCAATAAGGTATCCTGTCAGGAATTGCAAGCCGACCTGGGGACCCCACAAGCGATAAACTGCGACGTTGAAAACCAGCGCCAAAGCAACCCATACGACGGTCCAGGTCATAGCTTCTTTGAATTTTACTTCATGGGCTTTACGATGAAACACGCCCAGATCAAGTGCCAGCATGGCCAGCACAAAGACATTGAAACCCACCCAAAACCAAGTCATATCCATAACATTTCCCTTATTTTTTGCCTCTGCCCTGATGATTGATCGCCCAGAGCGCGGCTATTCCGGCGAGACTACCAACGATCATGGATGCCCATAACCCCGTTGGGCGGCTCATCCACTGAATTTGATCCAACAAGATCCAAACACCTCGAAACATTAGGATGGATGAGAATATAAGAATCATCTCCCATAAAATTAGATAGCCCGTCTTCTTCATATTCATTATTTTGACATATCCCCAGTTATTGGGCATCCGGCCATCACGCCCGAACCCGTCGATTTTTTGCACACAGCCTGCGTCAAGCAACACGCTGCCGTCAAAACCGATATGATCATCACGATGACCCCGATGGTTTGTCCAAGTATCTTGAGACCTTCCTTGACGTGTGATGCCTGGTAGAACACAAGATATCCGAGCGATAAAGCGATGAGACATAGTGATACCGACATGACGACCTCCTTGGTTAGACGACCGCCGAATAAGACAGAATCTGGTTTGTCATGATTTTTGATACTGTTTTTTCTATTTTTCTGCACTCCTCCGGAATAACACGTCGAACGGATTCCAAGGATTGAAAAACCCACTGCTTGACCACTTGGTCAGCTTGACTGGGCTTCGCCGCACACGTCCTTTCGATTATCCTCAAATAGACGACCGCCACGAAGTAGGCATCATCGATGTAACCGAAGAGTCCCCTATCCTGCTCGGGCAGGAAATCGACCGGATCGTAAAGGTAAAGAAGCGCGTATTTTGCCAGCTGCTGAGCCTGGGAGTCATGCGGCTCATCCAGCATGATCTTGTCGATGCGTGCTATGGCCGCCGGCATTCCTAGGATGAACTCTTTCAACTTTCTTTCGAACTGAGCGGTCGCCTTTTTACCGATCCTCTCGCGCACGTGCATGTGAAAAGGATCCTCGGTGTCCGCCGCCAACACTCTGAGGGTTTTTTTTAAAGCATCGATCACCGCGACACCATGCGACGAAGTCTTTCGACCCTTTCTTTGACCGGAGGATGCGTTGAAAAGATGCTCAAAACCGACCCTGATGAAAAATGATTCACGATATAGAGGTGGCTGAAAGCAGGCTGCATGTCGGGCATCGCTTCATCCGTCTGGAACCTTTTGACAAGATTCGGATTTGATATCTTCTCGAGTGCCGTCGCCAACGCCTCCGGATCGCCGGAGAGACGCGCGCCCTCCTCATCCGCGCCGTATTCTCTCGCCCGTGACACCGCAAACTGAACGATCATCGTCGCCAAAGGAGCCAGCACGACGACCGCGACTAGCGCAATCGGATTGATCGACCTCTCTCCATGCTGGCGGCCGCCAAACAGTCCCACCCATTGGGCCATATGCGCCAGATACATGACCGCGGACGCAAAACACGCGACAATGGTAGAGATCAGGATGTCTCTATTGCGCACATGCCCCAGTTCATGCGCTAAAACAGCGCGAACTTCATGATGCTCAAGAACTCTTAAAAGACCTTCCGTCACTGCAACGGCTGCATGATGTGGGTCGCGGCCAGTTGCGAAAGCGTTTGGTGCTTTATCTTGAACCCCGTAAACCTTTGGCATGGGCGTCTTGGATCTTGCACAGAGTTCGCGCACCATTTGGCTTACGGCGTGGTCAGCGGGAAGCTCTTTGGCGCCATGAATCGCTAAAACCATTTTGTCAGAGAACCAATAAGCCCCCACATTCATGACCAAAGACATTACCAAAGCAAAAAGCATGCCCTGTGATCCGCCCAGGAGCCATCCGATGCCAAGAAAAATAGCTCCAAGGACGACAAGTAACAATGCTGTCCGGATGCTGAGTTCAAATTTATTCATGGCACGCCCCCTCCAAAGAAATGGTCCTTAATTTCTGCTTAGAAGCTCTTCAAACATAACCCTCTTACCCCGTATCAATTCTTCAATAAGGCCGTCTATCTTCCTTGATTCTTTTGGGATAACGCTCTTTACTACCTCCAAAAGAACGGTTAAATCGATTGCCAATTCTTTCGCGGACGCGGATACTTGCTTACCTGTGATCGCCCGAATCCTCTGATAGACCCTCCCCACAAAATAAGCATCATCCAAATATCCAAAAAGACCGCCCGCATCATCCGGAAGAAAATCCATCGGATGATAAAAATAAACCAACAGGAACTGGTTCAAGCTCCTCACCTCAGGCGAAAGCGTCCTATCTTCCGAGGCATCCCTGACCTCGGCGATCAGATCCGGCATAATCATGATGAGATTTAGAGACTTACTGATAGCGACATTGGCCTGTTTGGTCTTCACACGCTTGCGGACATGCGTCGCGAAGCTTTCCCCGTTTTCGATCGCCAAGAGCGAGAGCTGACTTTTCATTGCCTTTAGCATCATCCCCTCCTTGTTATGAGCTAATTATGCAGGACAAGACTATAGTTGTAAAATGTATAAAGTAGATTTATACTATCGATTAAATCAAACTATGATCCCCTTCAATTACCACCACCTCTATTATTTCCACGTCGTCGCCAAGGAAGGCTCCGTGACCAGAGCCGCCCAGACGCTCAGGATCGGCCAGCCGGCGCTCAGTCATCAGATCAAACAGTTTGAAAACTTTCTGGGTTTCGAGCTGTTCCGGCGTGAGGGAAAACGACTTTCTCTTTCGGAGGAAGGGCAGCATCTCAAGGCTTACGCGGAGGACATCTTCGAAACAGGCCGCCAGATGATGCAGAGCCTGGGCACATTATCCAAGAAAGGGCGCTTGAAAACAAGCGTCGGCGCGCCAGTGCACGTCCCCAAAGCCTTTCTTGATGCGCTCCTCAATTTTCTGCTCAAACTCGATCCCGATCAGCACCTGACCCTCCACGAAGAAAACATGGAAAAGTTGACGGGGATGCTCGATGCGCACGAGATCGATTTCATCCTGACAGACTTGCCTCACCACCGGGGAGGCCTCGACATCAAAAGCCATCTCATCGACCGCATTCCCGTGGTTTTTGTCGCTCATGCCGCCCATGCCAAAAAACTCGGTCCCTTTCCTCAGTGTCTAAACGGCGCCCCCATGATCTTGCCGACCTCCAATACCCAGCTCTATCTGGCGCTGCAGGATTTTTTTATTTCCCACAAGGTCCAGCCCAAGATCGTCGCCGAGATCCAGGACGTTGAGGTCGTCCGGCGCCTGGTCCTGAATAAGATCGGCATCGCCCCCATGAACGAATACACGCTCACCCACGCACCGGCCCGCGAGAAACTCACGGTGCTGAATAAAAAACCTCTGGGGATCAACCGATCGGTGTTCATTTTGACGAAAAAAAGAAAGAAAGAGCATCCCCTTCTGGGGAGTCTCATCGACAAGTTCAGGTTGACCCGGGCCTAGAGCGTCCTCAAGGCCAGCGGCGTCAAACCCGCCACAGACCGTCCCGATAAATCTCCGCATCGTCGAGCATGACCGATTCCGTGGCGACAAACGCGTCGATGTGGTGCCTCGCCTGACTGCGCGTAAACTGCGACACCATAGCGCCGCCTCCCTGACCGCTTGGGCGAATTGAGCGCCGGCAGCCGAATATTTTTGATTTTCTAAAATGCCCCGGAGCCTGCTATCATACGCACATGCAAAAAATACTGAGAAGCTTTCCGCAGCTTGCGGGGATTCCCGAGCGGGACATGAAAACCCTCTCGTCGATCTCGGCGCTCGTCACCTTCAAAAAGGACGACATCATCTTTCACGTCGGGGAGCAGGCGAATTATGCCTGGTTTCTCATCTCCGGCAAAGCGATCCTCGGCAACACTTCCCAAAACGGCAACATATCCGCCTCGTGCATCGTCCGCAGCGGAGATCTTTTCTGCTGTCTCCCGATCATGGACTTGGGCGCGTACACGTCCACTGCCGTGTGCACTGAAAAGACGACGGTCCTCCGCATCCCGATCGTCGATTTCAACAGGATCATTTCAAAAAATCAGACTATCTACAAAAATTTCATTACAAGATTCTGTTCTAAACTGAGGGCGACGGAATCCCGCCTTTGCACTCAGGCCGAGCCGGCCGCCAACAAGATCGCGGTGGTGCTTAAACAGCACTACCAGAGATCGGGTCCGGTATTCCAGATGACCCGCTCTGAACTCGCCCAGCTGACGGGGCTTACGGTCGAGACGGTGATCCGCGCGTTGAGCGTGCTGAAAAAAAAGCACATCCTCGGCGGCACGAGAGGCGTGATCAAGATCCTGAAACCCGAAGCGCTCTAACTTCCCTTAAAACCTCGCAAGCTCCCGGCACTCCTCGACCACTTCTTTGGGAATAAGCCGCAGCGCCATCTTCACGAGGCCATACACGATCGCCAGGTCGTCGATCTGCCCGAGTCCAGGAATAAAATCAGGAATGAGGTCGATCGGATACACGAAATAGGCCACCGCCGCTCCGAGCAGCACTTTGGCCAACACGGGCGTGCGCGGATCCGTGAGGATCAGCCGGTACGTCTTGAATTCGGTTTTGAGCGTCGAGAGGAACGATTTGAATTCAGGCAGCATGTGCATGGTCTATTTAGAAAGTTCTCGCGTCGATGACGAAGCGGTAACGCACATCGCCCTTGAGCGTTCTTTCGTAAGCCGCGTTGATCTTGGACGCGGGAATGACCTCGACGTCCGGGAAGACGCCGTGTTTGGCGCAGTAATCGAGCATCTCCTGCGTCTGGCGGATACCGCCGATGAGCGAGCCTGCGAGACGGCGCCGGCCGCCGATGAGCGAAAACGCCGCCACCTCCGCCGGCTTCGGCGGCACACCCACGACGCACATCGTCCCGTCGCGGCGCAGCAGGGAAAGGTAAGCATTGAGGTCGTGCGGCGCGGAAACGGTGTCGAGGATGAAGTCGAACGAATTAGCTCGCTTCGCGAACGCCTTCACGTCCTTCCCGGTGATGAAGTCCTTTGCGCCGAACCGCCGGGCGTCCTTTAGTTTCTTTTTCGTACGGCTGAACACCGTGACGCGCGCGCCCATAGACGCCGCGAGTTTCACCGCCATATGGCCGAGTCCGCCCATGCCGATAACGCCGACGTTCATGCCGCGTTTTACGCCGAACGTCCTGAGCGGCGAAAACGTCGTGATCCCCGCGCACAAAAGCGGCGCCGCGCGATGGAGCGGAAGTTTGGGTGAAAGCTTGAGGACATAGTCTTCGTTCACCACGATGCGCGTCGAATACCCGCCCTGCGTACGCGTCTTCCCGTCCTGCTCCGTGGAATTGTACGTCCATGACACCCGGCCGCAGTAATTTTCCTCACCGTCCCTGCAGTTAGCGCATTTCCGGCAGCTGTCGACGAAGCACCCGACTCCCGCCGCGTCGCCTTTCTTGAATCGGCGCACCTTCGCCCCGACGGCCGACACGCGCCCGGCGATCTCATGCCCCGGCACCATCGGATAGGACGAACCGCGCCATTCGTTGCGCGCCTGGTGAATGTCAGAGTGGCAAATGCCGGAATAAAGGATCTCGATGACCACATCACGCGGCCCCGGTTCCCGGCGCTCAAAGGAAAAAGGCTTCAGGGACTCGCGAGGACCATGAGTGGCATATGCTTTGACAGGGATCATGGGAGCAACTTCTCCGAAACCAAAGGAACTTATGCTTTGACCTTGTCCGGTATACGCATCCCGTAAAATGACTTCCAGACGAAGAATAGCCCCACAAGGAAGAAAACACCGCCGCAGAGACGTGTCGTCGTCGGGTCCATTTTGATCGCGATCTCGACGGCGAGCATACCAAAGAGGGTCGAGAATTTGATGATCGGATTAAGGGAAACGGAGGTTGTGTCCTTGAACGGGTCTCCCACGGTGTCGCCGATGACGGCCGCCGTATGAAGCGGAGTGTTCTTCTCCCCGAGGTCGACCTCGACATACTTCTTCGCGTTGTCCCAGGCTCCGCCAGCGTTGGCCATGTACATCGCCTGAAAAAGCCCGAAGACCGCAATAGCCATGAGGTAGGCGATGAAAAAATACGGGTCAAAGAGAGCGAAGGCGAGGGTGAACGAGAGGAGGCCCAAGAAAATGTTCCACATCCCCTTTTGGGCGTACTCGGTGCAGATCCGAACGATCGTGATCGAATCTTCCCGTTTGGCTTCCTTGATATTGAGATTCATGTTTTTCTTGATGTACTCGACGGCGGAGTAGGCCCCGGTCGTGACGGCCTGGATCGAAGCCCCGCAGAACCAATAGATCACCGCGCCGCCGCAGAGGAGCCCGAGCAGGACCGGTGACGACGTGAGCGAGAGTTTTTCATGCAGCAGGACCTCCCCGATGTTGTCGGGAACCAGCCCGCCCGCCGCCGCAGCAACCGCTCCGGCGTGCAGATGCTCCTGAAGAAGAAGGATGATGGAAAAGATCATCGTCGTCGCTCCTGCGACGGCCGTGGCGATGAGAACGGGCTTCGCCGTCGCCTTAAAGGTGTTGCCGGCGGAGTCATTGGCCTCAAGATAGTGCTTACCCTTCTTAAAGTCGGGCTTGAAACCAAACGCGTGCTCGACTTCCTTCTCGATCCCGGGGATCGACTCCATCTGGGACAATTCAAAGATCGACTGAGCGTTGTCCGTCACTGGGCCATAGGAATCCACCGCGATATTCACCGGTCCCATGCAAAGGAAGCCGTAGGCGACCAGACCAAACGCGAACACCGAAGCGTGGGGCATGATGTTCTGAAGCCCCGTCCCCGAAATCAGGTAGGCCACAAACATGAGGCCAGCGATGAGGATACCCTTCCAAAAAGCCGAGAACGATCCCGCCACGATGCCCGACAATATCGTTAGCGATGCCCCTCCCTCGCGCGAAGCCGTCACGATCTCGCCCACGTGCTTGGAGTGGGAGGAGGTGAACGCCTTGGTAAACTCCGGGATAAGAAAAGCGCCCAGCGTTCCGCAGGTGATGATCGAAGCGAGTTTCCACCAGAGCGTCGGGTCCGCAAGATCGCCTATCAGCAGGTACGACATTCCGTAGGAGGTGGAAATACAAAGAGCCGTCGCGATCATGATAAGGCGCGACAGGGGCTCCTCGAAATTGAACTCCTTCATGTCCTTGTATTTTCTCTCAGAGATAGACTTGTTTATAAAATAGGAAGCGCCCGACATGAAGTCCATCAGGAAACGCATCGCGAAGATCCAGACGATGAGCTTGGCCTGAAGAGCCGGGTCTTTCACCGCGAGCGTGATGAACGAAATAAGCGCCACGCCGGTGACGCCGTAGGTCTCGAAGCCGTCGGCGGTCGGTCCAACCGAGTCGCCGGCGTTGTCGCCCGCGCAGTCGGCAATGACACCAGGGTTGCGCGGATCGTCCTCTTTCACATGAAAAACGATCTTCATAAGATCGGAGCCTATGTCGGCGATCTTGGTGAAGATGCCGCCCGCGATACGCAGGGCGCTCGCCGCGAGCGATTCGCCTATGGCGAAGCCCAGGAAACAGTAGCCGACGATCTCACGCGGCACGAAGAGAAGGATCGACACCATCATCACGAGTTCGACGGAGATGAGGAAAAGCCCGACGGACATCCCCGCGCGCAGGGGAATGTTGACAACATCCCAGGGAATGCCGCGCAAGGAAGCGAAAGCGGTCCGGGCGTTGGCGTAGGTGTTGACGCGGATCCCGTACCAGGCGACGAGCGTCGAACCCGCCATGCCGACGATCGAGAAGAAGAGAACGAACGCCAGCGTCTTAAAAGACTCATGTTGCAGCCCGATGAAGTAATAGGACATCGCCAGCGCGATGATCCCGAACAGCATCACCAGGAACTTCGCCTGCTGCTTGAGGTAAGTCTTGCAGGTCTGATAGATCGTTTCCGCCACGTCGAGCATCGACTGGTGGGAAGGAAGGGCCTTGACCGCAAAAAATTGAAAGAGGGACAAGCCCACGGTCCCGAGGATCACCATCGCCCCGTACAGGAGGATCTGGTAACCGCTGAGTCCTCCGAGCATTCCGAAGCGGCCCTCATGAAGGTCCGGGATCTTGAGATCGGCTTCACTGGCGAAAGCCACCCCCTGTAGCGTCAAAAGTGAGGCCGTGAGGAGGAGTTGGCTAAAAAATACTTTCGTCTGCTGCGCGAAAACCCGAATCGGACCATTCTTCATATGAAAGCGCTCCAGTCCATAATTTTAAGTTAATGGGAATATGACATTTTGATAATAATGCGTTCTATGTTAGCCCAGTCACCCAAAAATTGCCATAATTCTCTAGCTGCGTATTTATTTCTTTACAGTACTCCGCGCTGAGTCCTTTTTCACCCTTTGATTTCAGTCCGCGCTTTGAGGGGGACCCTCGACGGCCTTTTTCACCTCTTTGGCTTCCAGCATCTCTTTCTTACCGTAAAGGTCGCTCCTCATCGATGAAATTTCTGAAACGTACGGACCACCCCCGTCCAGCTTGACGGCCTCATTGAGTTTTTCCAGGGCCCGGTCAAACTCTCCCAAATGGTCATAGCAGATGGCCAATTCATAGAGATCCTCGACATTTTTATGAGAGAGGATGTATTTTTCATACATTTGGGCCGCACGCTTATAATTTCCGGCAGCTTTGTAGAGTTTCGCCAGGGACCTCGCCATCGCGCGGGTTTCCCATTGTTTGATCTCGGGATCAAGCGTAATGCCCTTTTCGTACATCTGGGTCGCCTTCCCCTTGTCGCCCTGGTCCGCATAATAGCGTCCCAATCGGCTATAAACTTCTCCGGACCGGATGTCCAGATCAAGGACACGCAGGTAAAGATCAAGGTTTCGGCCGTCCTTCTCCAGCGTTATGGCCCGCAGCATATTTTCCAGGCGTTCAAATTTGCGCTCCCGAAGAAAACCGGTCTCTTCGGCGCTTAATTTCTTCCCCGCCACGAAACTCGCCGTAAGAACGGCTTCTTTTTTGCCGGCTTCGTCTTCTTTCCTGAATTGAGACGGAGAACCATAAGCAGCCGCCAGCACCGATACGGAAATTGCGGAAATAAAAAGTACGGTCAGGATATTGGCCCCCGAACGGCCGGCTTTTTGGCTTTGAAGCACCGCTGACATTTTCGTATACCAGAAAGAAACGCCCAGAAGCAGGAGGCCCAGACCAATGAACACGATGATCCTGTAGCCTGTATTCACGCCGGCCAGGTCCGTCGTGAGTATCCTGAAAAGGGAGACCAAAATGAGCCCTATCGCCGAATATCTGAAGATCTTGTCCCTTAATAAAAATCCGACGAGGAAAAGAAAAAGCGCTCCGATGGACCATGTCAATGTGACCAGTTTGGAATGGACTTCATAGAAGGCTAAACAAGCGAAAACAAAAGTCGCCATCAGCGTAAATCCGTTTGAGTACCGCGATTCTTTTTCTTGATCCTCCGAATACCAGGGATTGACGACATAGGCATACCGGACCAGATAAAAGGAGGCCACGCCGGCAGCGTAGATAAAAAGCGTCATCGGAAACTCTTTGCCCAGCAGCAGGACCTTGTCGTCTGCGATGCCGAACTGTGCCATCATGCCGAACAACGTGACGACAGAAAGCCCCGCGCCCGCGATCCTATAGAAAGTATCCTTGAGATAAAAACCGGCCACAAAGAGTATCGGGATCTCTAAAAACCAGAACACATAAGCGGTCCCCTCGCCTGCAAAAAAACGGATCGTGATCGATGCAAACGCGAGTGCTGCGATCACAAACGCCGTCCGAACTTCTTTTTTTTCCTTCGCATATCCGGAAAGAAGGGACAGGATCGAAAGGATGCCGGCCGCACTCAGCGCAAAGGGGGCCTTCCACGCGGGCATATACGCCCGGACCTGCAGAAAACACATCCCTCCGAATAGAAATGAATTCACCAGAAGAAAGGCGCTCAATCCGTTCTTTTCTTTCTCGTTGTTTGCTTTTAGGAAGAATCCGACGACGTTGTAAACACTCCAATACACCGCAAGAAAGCCGACGCTGATCCAAAACTCGATCGATGCAGGGTGTGCAAGTTCGTGGGGTCTCACCCATAGATAGTGCGTGATGTAAGCGCCTAAGAGAGAAAATCCGGCCACAGCGTGCCAATTCATCCGGATCAGTAAGATCGCGGCCGCGCTCGCAAGGATCGTAATGTAACAAAAAGCAAAGAACGCCGATTGGCTGATCCCTGCCGTGATATAACCCAAAAAGAGGACCAGAATGAGGAGGCCTTGGGACTTATATCGAATAAGATGTACTACCATCGCGGTCACGACGCCGGCCAAAAGAAGCAGGTCCACGAGCTGGCTCGAGAGTATCCTCGTGGCTCCGATATGGTACATCGCATACGTGGTGAAGTAAGTCAGCACCCACGCCCCGCAGATCACGCCGCGGCCATACCATTTGTATTTTTCGAATTTCTCCGTTTTCGTTCCCAGGAACATCATGACCGCGGCGATCGCGTAACCGATCCCGATCTTTGAAAGCGGGGACAAATACTTGAAGACGTACGACAGAAAAAATCCCACACCCGCCACGACGCTCATGACGCCGATCTTGCTGAGGACATACTTCCCGATCCGGGATTCGGTGTCTTCTTTGGGTTCTGCGGAGCTCACCTCAGAAGGGGCGCCGGCCCTCACGCTCGCGCTGGCGGGAGGCAGAAGGTTCCCTTTCCGGATCTCGTCGAGCTCCGCGAGGATCTTTTTGGCCTGACTTTCTAGATCAGCCAGGCGTGCGGCCATAGCGTCCTCCAGCGGAACACTGCATTCGAGGCACACGCCCCAAGAGTCGTCGTAGGTTTTATGACAGCGCGGGCAGCTTTTCATGATCTCCTCCAGACGGTTGGGACAAATCGCGTACATATTTAGCCGGCGTGCCTGCAAAAAGCGTGTTTCCGGGGACCTGGCTGTTCTTTGGAAGGACGGACCGGGCCGCGATCAAGGCCCGATCGCCGATCAAAGCGCCCGGCATGATCACCACACCCAAGCCGATCGTGACGTTTTTTCCGATCGTGGTTTTTTTGAGCTTCAGTTTTCCATGCTCGGCGAGATGCCCGATCAAAACGGCGTCCCCGCCGATCACCGAGTCGTCGCCTATTTCCAAAAGCGAAACGTCCGCCAATCCCTTTGTATTGATCTGCACCCGCTTGCCTATTTTCGCTCCCATGAGCCGGTAATAAAGGGGCAGAAGCGGCGTCAGCCTCATAAAATCCATGAACGTCAGGTTCAAAATAAGCATCATGGCGTTCACAAAGGCCCATTTCACGCCCTGTACGGAGAAGAAATCATACTCCCCTTCTTTGAGTCTTAAATTGAACAGTAATCGTACCAACACCGTTTCCGCGGCAAGCGTCAGTCCGAAAAGAAAGAAACCGAAGCCTATGCCGGTCGAGATGATCACAGCTTTTGCCGCAAGAGTTTGAGGCTGAAAAGCGTTCCAGGCCCACAGCGACAGGGCTATAGGCGGCATGACGGCCAACGTTAAAAGAAGCGCTCCAAGAAAATACATGGTGAACGTAAAAAGATATTGGAACGGCGTCACGTATTTTTTCATAGTCCCCGCTTGATTATGTTCTGAAGAATAGCAACCATGGCCTGATTGGTCTTTTCGTCTTTGACGGCAATGCGTATCCTGTTTTTCCCGAGGGAAGATCCCATGCAGGCGACGTCCCGAACAAATAAACCCTGCTGCTTGCACGCTTCGAGGACGCGGTCCTTATCGAGGTCTTGACCCAGCCCGCACAGGATGAAGTTTGCGGTCCCTGGCAAAGTCTGGATGCCGCAACGCGCTTCCAGATCATGCGCCAGGCTCTGGCGCAACGAATGGGTCTTCTGATAACAGGCTTCATAATAAGCGTCGTCTTTCAACGCGGCCACGGCCGCAACCTGCGAGAGCAGCCCCACGACCCACGGCGGGGTAAGCGTTTTGAGCTTTTCCAATACGGCTTTTGGGCCGCACAAATAAGCCGCCCGCATCCCGCTCAGCGCATACACCTTCGACATGGATTTGCAAATAACGGTATTCTCGCTTTTCCAGGCGAAATCTTCGAGGCTGTTCTGACGGCCGACATAATCGATGTAAGTCTCATCGATCCAGAAGCGCGTCTTTTTGGGCGCCCGGCTCAGTATCCCCCGCAGCGCCTCTTTATCTAAATACTGCCCCGTAGGATTATTGGGATTGACCAGGATGACAAGGTCGTATCCGTTATTGATCTTTTCTTCGAGCGCCTCGGGTGTGATCTTGAAGCCTGTCTCTTCTTGAAGAACATAACGGTCCACTCGACAGCGTATGATCTGCTCGAGGACGTGGGCATACTCTCCGTACGTGGGATCAAGGATCAGGACTCGAGAGGAACTGTTCAAAAATTCTCGAAATGCCAGATAGATCAAGGCGGAGGACCCTGCTCCGGCTAATAGGTTCTCCTTTGGAATGCCGCGTGATCCTGAAATTTGGCTCAATAGACCTTCACAGTTCGTCGGCGGAGAAGTCCGGATCAGCCACGGCAAATATCCCGTCAACGCTTCCATGACTTTGGGAGAAGGCTCAAACCAGGCGTCCAATACATCCGCATTGATGATGTTCCGGCTCTTTTCCAGAGTTTCGAAGGATTCCCCTATGGACTTGAAAAAAGCCCCTCCGTGATAACACGCAAAAGGCCTGTCAAACGGCACATCCAGTTTCCAATTGATTTTCTCCTGCAGCTTCCCCAGCGAAAAAGTTTTCGATCCCGCCTTATTCTTCAAAACCTCCATCGGAGCGGTCATAGCCTGATACCAAACTTCTCCCGATTTCGTCCGGAGGCCCAAAAGCTCCAGGCCCGCTTTGGCATACATGGATAAAATTTCTTCCCGGCCGATAGCGACCACTCTTGTTCCGCCCTCGCCTTCGATCCATCTGAATGCGCCGTACATAAGCAAGGCCGCGGCGGGGGTGTTCCGAAAACCTTTGAGGACGGTCAGGAGGCGGACTTCGAACAACCCCTCATCAAATATAAACGGAAAACTCTGACGGGGAAAGTATTTATCTACGGAATAATGCTGGCCGGGAGGAGTGATGCTCACAAAACCTGCGATTTCGCCGCCAATCGTTGCGACCAGATAAATGTTGAACGCATCCAGAGCGTCCGTCAATGTCCCGGCGGCGTTCGCGGCGTGCTGCCCGAGCTCGAGGCCGTACACTTCATGGCGGATTTTATAGATCGACTCCCTCTGCTTCCGACTGGCCAGGGCGAGTTCCATTTTAGAGTCTTGTTCTACGGTCAGCATCGTTCGGATCCCTTCAGGGTTTGCCTGAGCTTTTCCAGGGTCTTGACGATCTCTGTGATCTTTTCATCGGGAATGGCCGAAGCAATACCGTTCACTTCCCTTTTATAGTGCGGCCAGGCCTTGTCCAAAAGCCTGGACCCCTTTTCGGTGATCCGGATCAGCTTGACACGCCTATCTGCGGTTGTCGTCCGCTCTACAAAATCTTCTCTTTCAAGCCTGTCTATCAAGCGCGTGATGTTTCCCGCGGAAACGATCATCCTGCGTCCGATCTCGACCTGGGACAAGCCTTTGCTCTTTCCGACGTGCTTGATGATCAAAAGGGTGTTCATTTTCACGGGGCTCAGCCCAAAGGGTTCGAGCGTTTTTTCGATCTGTCTCTCGATAAGGATATAGGAGGACGCCAGGTTGTACAGAAGCTCCTCCGGCCCCCTGCCCTTGCCCTCCCGGACTCCCAGCTCTCTAAAAATGGACATGTGCGCCTCTTGTTCTTATTAGTTTACATGTCAACTATTGGTATGTCAAGTATAGGGCGCCAGCTCACTCACGGCGAGACGGCGAAAAGATCAGCCCCCGCTTGAACGCGGAGGGACCAGCGCTCCAAACCCGCCGGCGGCGGCGCGCCTGAACGCCGAGTTTTCAAACAGAGAAAAACTGCTCAGTACCGTTTTGCGTGCTTCCGGCTGAAAAGGCTCCGATCGTTCTATCGTCGAAACTGAAACTTTGCAGAGCTGTATCCCTTCTTTGGCAAGCGCGCAAAAATAAGGATTCAGATCATCCGTTTCGACGTTAAAACGGCCGTCCCGGTAAAGGTAATAGATCTGACCGATGCCGTGCTGCTTCAAATAACTGCCCGGCGGCAGATCTTCTTCGCTGAAAAAAAAGCGATTGTCGAAATCGTTCTCGTTGGGCTGGCGATTTCCCAACCGTCCGCTTTCAGCCATAAATAGAGGCAGGCTTTCTGAGTTCAGTTTTGAGACGGAGGCCATCTGGGAAGCCAGGGCCATCAACCCAGCCAAAACGACTTCGCAATTGACGACGCCCCTCTTATGCGGCCAATTGTTGAACAAAGCCACGGGCTGGAACCCGTACCGTCTGGCAAAAAACTCTGCAGCGATGACCGATTCGTCCTGCGGCAGATCGGCAATGATCCCTATCCCTGAACTGACCCAGGACACGCTGGGGACATTTTGCAATTGCTCCTGAAACGGCCTTGAGACCACTCCAGTCACCTGCGCAGCCAACTGCCGGTTGCTGTCGGCGCTGGCAAAAAGCGTCGCCTTGGCGTACGGAAACCACGGGCTTTGGGTTTGCGGCGACCAGATCTTGAATAAATTTTCCGCTTTTAAACGATCGGTGCCCGGCGGAAAGGCTGCCGACGGGTTGTTCCCATATACATCTTTATGCGGGAACCTTCCCAGTGCATCAAGAAAGCGCGACAGCAGTGGCGACATCCATAGCCTCGTAGGTGGTGAGCGGTGTGAGTGAAGCCCTTGTGAAATACCCCGAAAAACGGCCGTTGATGACAAACACTCCCACGCAGGGATAACAACCGCCCAACGCGAAAGACACAGGCGCAATATCAAAACATTCCTGGATGCAGTAAAGTTCCGGCTTCTTCGAAGCGGCGCTCAAGGCCTTCTGCCAATTGTCCGCCGTCAGCAGTTTTCCGATAGCCACGTCGTAACCCATTCGTCCAAATATCGGCTTCAACACCCAACGGTCTTTTTCCCCGGCGTAGGCCGAAATTTTTTCGGGCTCAAAAGCGCTCGTATGGGGAATGAAGGGCCGCACCCAATCCCAATCGCCGTCACAAAATAGATCGCTCCCAACCGCATCGAGAATGGAAAAGAAATTCTTGCTCTGAGAAATGATCGTTGAAAGCGGGTTGACCAATAGGAGATTTTTGAGACTGACCGCCCTCATCCATGCATCCCGGTTATGGAGGGCCGAAAACCACTCGACCGGGTAAACACGATAAATGCCGTCCACGGCTTGGCCCCAGACTGCGGCCTTGCCGCCGGACACGGTTAGATGCGAAGGAGAGGCCAAGGTCACCTTGAGTGACGCGCCTTCCAGATGATCTTTTAAAAACAGGCAGATTTGCAGATCTTCCGAATACGCCGTCCCGTAAAGCATCGCGAGACTTTTTAGATTCTTTCTTTTGAGCTCGTTCACAAAATTATCCGTAATGGACGCGGGGACCTCGTATCGGCTCTTGTCCGGCCAAAAGTCACGGGCGATCTCGCCCACAAAACTCGCTTCGTTGAATCCGGACGGGACGTCGTTGTTGATCTCCGAGATCATCCAACGGCCGCTTGTTGTTTTAAAGAAATCATACCGGGCGATCTCCACGCCCGAGGCAGGGTCCATCGAGTTGAGTTCATGGGAGATCGCCCCTTGGGTCCATGCATCCAACCCCAAACAGCGCATCTTGTCAGAAGATCCGGAAATGCTTTGTCTGGCCTTCACCATGAGAGGATGAAGCCGCTCAACGGATGTCCGTAAAAAATCATGGTCCTGGCGAGTGAGACAAAAGGGCTCCGTCAAAAAAGGCGGGTGGTTGACGGACATGGAATCCCAATTCCGGAATCGAAATTGGAACGCGCTTAAAAGATCGTCTGAAACGGAATGGGGCGCTGCCAGGGAGGCGGTACTCACTTGGGCAATTTCAACAAAAAGCAAAGGCCGTAGAGGACCGTGAGCAAGGTCTCGTGTTTGTAGCTCAGCTTTGAGAAGGCTTTTGAAACGACGATCAAGACGAGAATAGGACTGGCCTTAATAACAAAATCCCTTAGCCCGATGTCCCACCCCAGGAAATCCCCGGCACAGGCCAGTCGAAGAATAAGGGCTATCCCGATATACCACCCCGCAATGACCGAGGTCCGCGCCACGTCGGATTCGCGTAATATAGATTCTCTTATTTTCCAATTCCGTATTTTACATAGCGCCCAGACCGATAACTCGAGAACCAGCCATCCGGCCCCGAAAAAACCAAGCACCACATAAAAGCCGGGGCCTTCCCCTATCATAGAGCCCGAGAATATCAACGCGATGGCGAGTGTCCGCGCTCCGAGATAATAACCGGCCATGGAATTTCTGCGCTCCAGAACATCCACCCGGTAAGAAACTCTGTGAACGGGATCGAGCTGGCCTGCTATTTTGAGCAGGGCGTAGCCCATCACGAGGTACATCGAGATATAGGTGATATCCGTCACGATGTCGGACGCCGAAAATTTTATCACCGTCAACGCGATCAGCACAAAACCCGACCAAACAGATGCTCGCGCGAATCCCAGGCCGGGATTCCATGAAAAGAAAAGAGGATGGTGCTGGATGATCGCCGTTCTATACATGGCCCAACCGGCGAAAACGATCGACCCGATAAAAGCGAATACTTCCAGTTCGTCCATTTATTTTGAGATCGCCATGGTTACCATTCACCTTAACTTTATAATTTTTCTCTGTCAACGATATATACCGGACTATCGTCACCAGCGGCGTTTCTGCTCCGCAGACCCGCCCCTTGAGGCGCCTTTGGGGTGCAGCCGCTCTGAACAGCGCCCCCCAGATGGGGTTAGGGGGTTTTCCCCTACAAAATATAGGGTGAAACCCCTTATTTAAATCTAAACAGATCTTTAGTATCCTGAACTAGCTTTAGCGATCCATCTATTTGAAACAACTAAATTAACTGTATAGGAAGTAGGGGCATGCGCATGTTGTACAAATTTCTCGGTCAATATAAAGGTAGCTCCGTTAATTTAACGCAACACCTGCGGGATATAATAACCGCAAGGAGGCGTTATGAAAAGGAAAGAACAAAAGAGATACCGGCGTCTATCAGCTCGTGACCGAGAGAGAATTAGTCGGTGGCTGGCAAAAAAG
>ORJL010180720.1_pt1 | contig 84992 bp, 75 predicted proteins | sample 1779941 | NCBI WGS metagenome assembly ORJL01 (sample SAMEA104232317, study PRJEB22302) | groundwater metagenome | biome: forest; feature: aquifer; material: groundwater | place: USA | collected 2011-08-07 | depth 5.8 m | reverse complement strand
TTTAGGTGATATAAAGGATATGGAGCAGATTTAGTAATATAAAAGTAGTCGGCTTTTATCAAAAACTAATCTGTCTTCATGATAATAAATAAAATTTCTTTGTCTTTTTCTGAAAGAAGAATAAAACGAATCTTTCGGAACATAATATTCAAAAGAGGAAGAGTAAAATGTGTAAAGTGTGGTTCGTTCAAAATACTAAGTATAAGGAAGGAGAATCGTTATCATTGCCGCAAGTGCCGCAAAAAGTTTTCCCTGCTCTGCAATACCTGGCTAAAAAATGTAAAGATTCCTTTATCTCAATTCATAATCCTGCTTTATTTCTGGCTAGAAGACGTTAACGTTGGTTTGGCTAATAAGCTCATCGGCTTATCCAGGCCGACTATATATAATTACTACCGCCTATTTAGAAGGAATGTAGTCAAAACCATTGATTTCAAGCCTCGAAATAACGTTCAGGTAGATGAAGCTTATTTCGGATGCTTCAAAAAGCAGGCTAATTATTTTCATGGTAATAGAACTTATCACGTACAAGAAAAAACCTGCGTTGCCGGCATTGGCTGCCCGACTACCGGGCAATTAGCCACCATGATAGTAGAGGGAAGGCCGGGCAAGCCGATCAAAGAATTCATACATCGAGAAGTGCCTATCAATATCAAAATCTATTCTGATGGCAGTCCTATCTATACATATTTGAGAAAACATTACGGCTATGATCACCATTCTCAGACTCATGATCTGGGATTTGAAACTGCTTATTATATCGAATCTTGCTGGTCTTGGATGAAAAGAAAATTATTCAAACAATATCATCACTTTACTAGAAAGTATGCCCAAGAATATGTGTCAGAATTGACTTTCAAATTCAACACAAGAAAAAGAGAGAAAAACCCTTTCTATTACTTATCCAAATCACTCTAGACTGTTCCATATCCTTTACATGACCCAATTATTTGACTTTTTTAATTAAAAAATGTATTATAGCAATATTAAAGAATAGTTTTTGTAACTTAACAAATTAAAAAGAAATAGGAGGATTATATGCTAGTAATTAAGGTATGGCGTCTCCCCACCCAAAAAGAAGAAAAACTAAAAGAACTTAACAAGGTGATCGTGACGGCAATAGTCGAAATACCCGCCCTCAAAAGAATTGATCAAAACGACATAGTCATACTCTTTCCTTGCGATTATGGATCGGGGGAAGAAATCATAATTGAAATTAGCAGTACTCAAGATCATATGGGCTGGATACGCGAATACATTGCCCAAGAAGTTGGCAAGGCTGTTTGGGCACTATATCCCAAAACTAAAATTGGATGCTTTGTTTATGCACAGGATCCAGATATCATGAAGTCGTGGAGCTCAACAAATCACTAATCACCAAACTCGCCTCATCGTCTCACAAGACATCTGGCGAGTTTTTTATTATTGACGATTTTCAGCTTTGAATATATAATAATAAAACTATGTCAGGTAGTGAAAATTCGATTGGTTCGCCAAAAGCGAACATAATCTGTAAATAATCACTAACTGGAAATAAAAATAGTTAAGCGGTATAAAAAAGTAATAAATAATAATTAATCGAATTTCTACTACCCTGATATGAAAACCTGCTCTATTTGCGAAAAAGGATATTTCGTCGGAGGAACAAGAAAATTGCTCCGCGGACATTATAATCCAACAAGCGATTCAAGAAAGAAACCAAATTTACAATGGGCTACTATTCCCGGAAAACCAGGAAGAATTAAGGTTTGCGCCAAGTGTTTGAAACTCATAAAAAAGAACACCGCAAAAAAGACCACTAAATCAACCGCCGTCAAATCGATAGTTAAAAAATAAGTCTTTAAAAAAATCTTCGCTGGTCAGCGAAGATTTTTTTATTGCACCTAAACCCATCATATGACTGCTTGAATGTGTATCTTGCTCTGGAAATGCGCTCTTCTTAGCGCTTAAGCCCGTCCCTTAACTGCTCAAGTGCGTGTTTTGTTCCGGAGGCACGCTCCTCGTTCGCGCGACTTAGTCCCTCGTTCGTCGCGCTTTCCGCGCGCCTCTATCCACAAAACTGCAATTGAGGAGATAAGGACGTGCGCCCTTTCTTTATCCGAAGTAATCCAACCTCATTGCCCTTCTTACTTCTTCCAAAGTTTCCTGAACTTTTTCTTGAGCAACCAATGTCCCTTTTTCTAAGATCTTAATAATATTAGCTTGATCTTTAGCCAATTCTTCCCGCCTGCTTCTAATTGGTCTAATAATACTTTCCAAAACTCCGATCAATCTTTTCTTTACAACTACATCTCCTAATCCGCCTTTTTTATATTGTTTTTTAAGTTCTTCTACCTCTTCTTTATTCGTATCAAAAACATCTAGATAAGTAAAAACCATATTGCCCTTAACATGCCCAGGGTCGCTAACCTTTAAATGTGTTGGGTCTGTATACATCATCATAACCTTCTCACTGATATCTTTTACTGAATCAGAAAGATATATCGCATTTCCCAAAGACTTACCCATTTTTGCAGCTCCATCTATACCCGGCAATCTGGCAGTTTCAGGAACAACAGCTTTTACCCTATCAAATACTTTTCCATAAACAGTATTAAATCTATCTACAATTTCATTGGTCTGTTCAATCATCGGCAATTGATCGGCTCCAACGGGCACTACAGTTGCTTTAAAACCCAAAATATCCGCGGCTTGGCTGATGGGATACATCACGAAGCCGGCGGGTACGCCCCGACCAAATTTTTTCTGCTTAATTTCTGTTTTAACAGTTGGATTCTGCTCTACTCGCGCCAAAGAAACCAAGTTCATAAAGTAACTAAAAAGTTCGGATAGTTCCGGAATTTGAGATTGAATTAAAATAGTGCTTTTATTTGGATCTATTCCTACAGCTAGATAATCCAAAGCTACATCAAAAACTGATTCACGAATTTTTTGAGGATTCGCAGCGTTGTCGGTTAGGGCCTGGGCGTCGGCTATCATAATGAATTGCCTGTATTCATCCTGCATCTTTATTCTGTTTTGAAGCGAACCAACATAATGACCTAAATGCAATCTGCCAGTCGGCCTGTCGCCTGTTAAAATTATTTGTTTCATCCCGCACATAACAAAGACTGGAAAGCAAAGCTTTCTCTGATTTTGCTATTTTTTAATTATTTAATGACTTTTTTATTGTTCATATGAATTCTACCACTAACCAAAACAAAGTGGTCTTTGTTATGTGTGGGATTCATATAAACAAGTATATCAAATAAAATATAAAATTCTATCGAAACCTTATAATTAGATCAGGGGTTGTATTTATAGTTCTAAAATAACAAAACAAGGAGGGCTTATGCCCAATGTAACTATAAATACTCCAGTCGTGAAACTTGATGTTAATATAGTCGGGAAAACCGTCAAAAAGCTGGAAAAAAGATACCGGATAAAATTCAAAAGCGTGAATAAAAGAAAGCCCAACCGCGAACACAAACTCCGTGCTGGCGATCAGATAGAAATATGCGGCACCAATAAAAATGTTTACAGTTTTGGGAAATAGAATTTCGTATAGTCACAAACCGCGGCATCATATGCCGCGGTTTTTATTTCTAATATAATTTTCAGCTACCTCCACATCTTTTAAATCTTTTTCTCGGCCATTCATTTTTTCCATTTAATAACTTCTTCCAATTTTACAAACGGCAAACTCTCGATTATTTCTGCGTTTCTGATCAAATCTCTAATATCCCAATTTTCCGGCCGCCAATTTTTCCATAATTCAATATCGCCGTTACATAAATAAACATCCTTGAATTTATTGGGCATTTCCTTCAATTCCCATTCCGCCTTATTTTTATACTCATCCCACAATTCTTCTGTAACGATAATATCAATATCATGACAATTTTTTAAATTTCTGATACCCAAAGGCGCACTGCCAAAAAGCGCAAATTTACCAATTGGTAAATTTAATTCCTTAACTCTTTTAAACAATTCTTGATTAACATTCATAGTAATTGGTATATTACAAAACCAAAGATCCCAAACTAATCGAAGCAACCACAAAATAAATTACAATACTTGAAACATCGCGGATAATTGTAGCAAGCGGACCCGAGGCAATAGCCGGATCGCGTTTAAACGCATAAAAAATCCATGGCAGAAGTATTGCCGTCGCTGTCGCAATGATTATAGTAAGAAAAAAAGAAAGCCCCAGGATAAAAGATAAAATTAGTGATCTTTGCCAAACAAACGAAAATGTAGACATTAATAATGCTAATGCCAGTGCCAATAAAACACTTATAATCATTTCTCTGCGGAAATATTTTATAAAATTAAAGTCGTGATTTAAAGCTAAGCTGCGGATAAAAATCATCTGAGCTTGAGATCCAACAGCGTCCGCTGTATAAACAACCGATGGAATAAAAGCAGCTAGAACTAAAAGTTCTTGCAGTATTCGCTCAAAAGAACCTACTAAAATTGCAGCAACAAATCCGCCAAAAGTTCCGACTATAAGCCACGGTAAACGCTTTTTAAAATGAAATGTTGCTGATGTAGCCATGAGATATTCAGCGGGATCACCAAATGAATGCACGCCAGCCGAACGCAAAACGTCTTCAATATTTTCTCGATGCAAGACATTTAAAATAACGTCTGATGGAACAGCGCCTAAAAACCTATCTTCTGCATCAACTACGGGAATAGCTTTTAAATTGTGTTTAATAGCGAGTATCGCAACATGCTCTTGATCGGTGTGCAGCCTAACTTTTATCAACTCTCTTTTCATTATTTGTGATATGGGAGTTGTTTTAGGAGAACCAAAAACTTCTTTTATAGAAATTACTCCAACTAATTGATCCTGAGAATTTACAACATAAATATAGTTGATTGTCTCAAAATTTTTAATTTCTTTTAAAAGCAAGTTTTCTGTGTCGGCAATTGTTGATGTATCAGACACGATCGGAACATTGCTTACCATAATGCGACCAGCAGAATCAACGGGCAATAATTGATTTTTTTGATGATTATTTTGCATATGAGTAATTATAAATTCTCTGTCGGAGTGCCGGGAATTCCTGCCTGCCGGCAGGCAGGGAACTCGAGCAATATCTCTCTTATTTTTAATAATAAACCCCTGTCGGACTGCCGAGACCCCAGCACTACAGCCAAGCTGAGTGCGGGGCAGGGTTGAACCCCACACCACTCTTACCCCATACTAAATTTAGTTTGTCGGAGCGCCGAGAATCGAACTCGGACTACATACACCCCATGCATGCGTACTACCACTATACTACGCTCCGAATAAGTCAAAGTTAATAAAATGATATCATTATTAGATGGAAAAGAATAATGAATCCGGAAGCATAAATCTGTCTGCGCCTACTAATATTACCCTAGCCAAGACCCTCGGACCGGCCTCTATAGTATTTATGGGTATCGGATCACTTATCGGGGGCGGTATTTTTACCTTGCTTGGTCCGGCTGCGGGCATAGCCGGTCCCGGACTAGTACTTTCAATGATTTTAGGTTCAGCTGTAGCTTTTTTAAACCTTCAAATGTATTTAGCTCTAGGAACTACCTTTCCTGAGGCCGGAGGCGGATATCTTTGGGTTAAAAAGGGTCTGGGTAATTTTCAAGGATTCTTATCCGGTTGGCTAAGCTGGTTTGCACACGCCGCAGCTTGCGGAGTATATGCTCTAAGTTTTGGCTTTTATGCCAGAGAGATTTTTCATTTTTTAAATATTCAATCTGAGAATTATCCCATACTTACTAGCGCTAAATTTATCGCCTTTATTACAGTTTTACTTTTTGGGTATATAAACTGGAAAGGTGCAAAAATAACCGCAAAAGCCAGTAATGTTACCACGGTATTTTTATTAATTATTCTCTTTCTATTTCTAGTTGTTGGGTTTTGGAAAATGTCCATAAATCCGGAACCGTTTAAAAATTTTACGCCGTTTTTACCATCAGGTCTTTTAGGGGTCATAGCTGCAGCCAGCTTTTTTTATATTGCTTTTGAGGGATCTGAGATCCAAGTCCAAGCAGGAGAAGAAACAAAAAATCCAGCGAGAGATTTAAAAATAGGACTCATCACTTCGTGGGCCATTGTTTCATTTGTCTATCTTTTACTAAGCCTTGTAGTTATCGGAGCTACACCATCGGAAGGCGGAACACTAATCGGAGAAACTTTAAAATCTTTTGGTGAAGGTGCCATTGTAAGATCAGCACAAGCTATTTTACCTTTTGGAAAAATATTAATGCTTATTGCCGGAGTTTTGGCTAACCTAGCGGCTTTAAATGCAACCATATATTCGTCCAGCCACGTTTCTTTCGCTTTAGCCAGAGACAAAAATATTTTTTCAAATATCTCAAAAATACATGTAAAAAATTTCACGCCCTATATGGCCGTTGCTGTTTCTATTGTTTTAATAGAAATAATGATCCTAACTCTGCCTCTTTTTGATGTAGCCAGTGCGGCCAGCTTGCTCTTTATAATTCTTTTTCTTCAATTAAATATCGCCGGCATAAATATTCACTTTAAATGGCCAAATATAAAGTGGGTCTATAAAGTGCCGTTCTTTCCAATTACTCCTATCTTAGCTTCGCTAATATATATTCTTTTGGCATTCACAATGCTAAAGATAAACGCCACTGCTTGGATCGTCACATTTATTTGGGCATTAATTGGACTAGTAAATTATTATGCTTATTCTATGGCTCAAAGCCGAGAAAAATTTGAAAATGAAATAGTATACGAAGAAGCTTTGCGCGTGGGGCCAAAAGCCGGAAAAAGGATTCTATTACCAATAGAATCCAGCCTCAATGTTGAAGAACTTAAAAATCTGGTAGAGATCTCTTTTGCCCTGGCCAGTCATTTTGACGGAGAAATCATAATTGCTAAAATACACGAAGTTCCTCAGGCATTGCCTCTCTTGGAGGCGGCAAAAATGGATCACGACAGACAAGTTCTAGACAACATTAAGGATTGGGCTAAAGAATTCAATGAAAAAAATCCCGGTATTAAAAAAGATATAAACTTCCATAACCTGCTTATGGCCGGCAGAGACACGGTTGAAACCATTTTAGATATAGTCAAAATGGAAGATTGCGATATTCTTATTTTGAATTGGGAGGGATACACGCATACAAAAGGCACGATTTTTAATTATAAAATTGATCAGATCTTAAGAGAGGCTAAATGCGATCTGTTGGTTGTTAAAAATCCAAGGCCGATCAAATCCTTGATCGTTGTCGGAAATCCTTCCGGCACCGGCGCCTATGCCGAAAAAAGCGGCGAGGTTTTCAAGGGACTGGCAAATTACTTCCAGCCCAAAACAAAATTGCTCGGGATCATAGATCCAAATATTCCTCATTACTTTAAACCAGACTATGGCCCGCTTTTAAGATCTTTAAAATTAAAGAGAAAGGATTTCAATGAAGTGGAATTTGCCAGATCAAAATCCATAGTTTCCGGAGTTATTGAAAATGTTAAAAAAGACCAAGCCGATCTATTAATGATTGGGGCTACCGAAACCAGACTCTTAAAAGAGATCCGATTTGGCGATATTTCTGAATTGCTTGCCAAACATTTAGATGTGCCTCTTATGATCATTAAGGGGTATGAAAGCCTGCCAAAAGCTATTTGGAAAAAGATCACCGATAAGATATTCCATCCCTTTAGCCAGCCCAAAGATTAAATAAAAAACCCGCGTAGCTTTTAACTGCCGCGGATTTTATTTTTTGGACCTCTTAGCGAAGATTGCACATATGCACGGTCTTATCGATATCGTTGAAGCCCAGATCGCACTTCCAGTCTTCAATAAAAACGTGCATCAATAACGCACGCACTTCGTCTTGAGGCAAAGCGCAGTCTTTATTTGCCGGCTTATAAATAAAAAATCTTAAATTTTCCTTTCTCAGTTCTTTATTTACAGCGTCGCGCAGGCACACGTACCAATGTCTATATATCACCCGCTCTTCATCGGTAAGCTTAACATGCATGAGACGACTCTTTTTTCTGCGATCCGATTCTGGACGATCAGGCTGAGCTGTTTGCATACAATTCTCCTATTGCCAATGTATTATTTTGTTAAGCAACAATTTTAATAATATATAATAATTATCTAAAATAATCAATGTAAAAATATATTTTTTAGAAACAAAAAACTCCGTTTTCTACCCCTAGCTAAATAGTAGGTGGGAAGATTCAATTTAATGCCACAGCATTAAATAATTCATCCTCCCTTTAAAAAATAAAAAGTCTGGGGGATAACGGAGTTCTCTGAACCTGTTAAGGTTAACTTCATTATACCATTTTCTGGGGATAGTTTGTTATCAATCTGTGTATAACTTTTTACCCCGATTTACTCGGTTTTACTCGTTTATACTGTCAAAATTGACGTCATATAGTATCTTATCGCGTACATTCTTATAATTAACCACCTCTTTCTCGCTAAACCACACCTTAGTCTCATATTCCGAATCAAATTGGCTAGACGACGCATGAACTAGATTTCTTACCGCCCTATCACCATTATCAGCTAAGGCATAGGAATCCACGGTATAATCACCTCTTACGGTACCAACGGCTGACTGCAAGGGCTCGGTGGAGCCAACCAATTTTCTGGTTACAGCGATAGCTTGATTACCTTCCAAAACTATAGCCACTACCGGACTTGAAGATAAAAACTTAACCAATCTATCAATAATCGATTGACCTAATTCTTTCGGACTTTCTTTCACTTCAATTCCGGATTTCTTTTTTCCTTCGATCGAACGATTGCCTAGGGCTACAATCTCTTCCTCATTTTTAACATAATGCTTAAAAGCCTGTTCTTTTGTTGGTACCAAAAATTTCAACGCAACAATTTTTAATCCGACCCTTTCAAATCTGCTAATTATTTCACCAATCAAATTTCTTTGAACGGCATCTGGTTTTAATAATACCAGTGTTCTTTCCTTGCCCGCCGTAGCTTTAGCGAAAGAGGGTTCGTGTAATTTCATATTTTTTATTTAGTATTACGAATTTTTAATTAATCGATTATTTTATAAAAATAACATTAATTTAGCCCACTAACAAATTGTTGACGCTCCATAAGATTGATCTTACAGAGCGTTAACAATTTTACCCCGCACCTTTTGCGGATCAGGGGTTATAAGTTAAAAACTTTTAATTCGCCTCCTTCTTTTACTATTTTAATAATTCCCTGTTCATAAGTATTAAAAATTTTAGATCCAACCAGCAACAATCTTCCTAGTGCCTCTTTGGTCGGGTGGCCGTAACTATTTTTTCCAACCTCAACGACGGAAATTTTTGGTTCCACTTTTTCAAGAAAAGACAGACCGGATGAATATTTAGAACCGTGATGACCAACCTTTAAAATATCGGATTTTATATCTTCAGATTGAGCTATGATTTTTTCCGTTGCCAAACCAATATCAGCCGTAAATAAAGCCTTAAGACCATTGGTTTCCAGACCTAATACTAAGCCGGAATCATTGCTATTTGCCGATAAATTGACCGGGTGAAAGACTTTTATTATTGAGTTGGTATAAACGACGTTATCCCCTTTTACCAGGGCTATTTTGGCTATTTTTCTCTCCGAAAGAACCTTGTTAAACTCTACCCAATTTTTACTATCTCCCTCCGCACCATTATATAAAACAGCGCCAACCTTATAATTTCTTAAAACATCTATTAAACCACCAAAATGATCAAGTTCCGGGTGTGAAACAAAGACTATATCAATGTATCTATCCAGACCCAAGATTTTTTCCAAATTAGAATTAAGACCACCGTTTATTGGTCCGCCATCAATTAATAATTTAACGTACCCACCATCGCTTACGGGTAGAAGCGCTAAAGAACTATCCCCTTGTCCGACGCTCAAAAAATAAAGTTCTGAATCAGATATGGATCTTGGAAAAATTATTAAATACCAAACTACCACATTCATGGCTAGTAAAAATAATCCGATGTATGTAAATAAGCTAAATCCTTTTTTCATTCTTATGTTTATGATAATAAGCGACAAAAATAAATATTACTACATAATAAATTACCCAGAAATAAAAGCTAACTTCTTCAATCTTTAGCGGAAGAGAAAATTTGGAAAATATATTTATTATAAAAAATTCATAGCTAATAAGTATATTTACTAAAACCCCCAAGATCTTAGCTAAAAATTCGGAAAATAATCCCAAAAAAGCCATTACAAAACCAATACCCATTGTAATCGGAATAAATTCCAATATTAAAATATTAGCCAATAAGGAAGCAAGCGAAAAAATTCCGAAGCTAGATAGCAAAATTGGCAGAGCCATTATTTGAGCGGCAGCCGTTGTGACGGCATTTTCTTTCCATGAAAAAAATCCATTGGTTTCTATTTTAAGTAAATTTTTTAAGGATGGAACCAAGTATACTATTCCTAAAAGAGCCGCAAAAGAAAGCTGAAACCCTATATCGAAAACTAATACCCTCGGATTAAATAAGGCCATAATAAAAGCAGCGATTACTATAGCATTGCGCGGATTAAAAAGTCTTTCGACCTGAACAGCAAAAAGACCGATAGCACCCATGATAGCCGCCCTAACAACCGAAGCCTCTGCTCCGGCCATAAGAACAAATAAGGTAATTGTTAATACGCTCAGATAAAAAGAAACCGCACTGCTGAAAAAAGAATTGAGCGCTATCCCAACAACCAAAGCAATTACCGAGATATTATATCCAGAAAGAGCGACCAGATGCGTAGTACCGCTTAGAGACATTTTTTCTCTAAATTCTTTAGAAAAATCTTCTCTAGCACCAATGGTTATACCCGCTAAAAAAGCCGCCTTTTCTTTAGGCAAACTAGCCTTAAAAATATTCTTAATTTTTTCGTTAATTGAAAATAGCTTAGCTTTTATATAATTACCTTTATTTTTTTCCACCAATTCTATTTCGGGGAAATTAATTTGGCCGAAAATGCCCCGACTTAAAAAATACTTATTATATTGCTCTTCCGGTTTATCTATTTTTCCGATTACTTTAACCACATCCCCATATTTAAACTCCGGATAGGATCTCAATCTTACACTAATATCTCCCTCGTATTCCCCAATCAAAGAAAGCTTTAATTCCTGAGTGGCTCCGCCTCTACTCCCCTCAACCAAACCGCTAAATTCCCTTTGTTCGCCAAAAGGAATATTTATATTTTTTAACTGAAAATAAGAAAAAAGTTGATAATAAACAGCGCCGACAATAACAAACAAAATCAACCAAGCCAAATTATATTTCTTTATAAACAAGAAATAAAAAGAGGCCAAAATAACAAGCAACGTAATTAAATATAAGCCACCCGTAAATAATATGGCTGAGGCAATTCCTATCAAGAAAAAAAGACATAGCCAAAAAGCTACATCGTGAATATTGATTTTATTAAACATTGTTATTTATTATAAACTAAAAACCCGCCGGCGGCGGGTTTTTAGTTGTGTATTACTTAGTCGCAGCAAATTGTTGAATTGACTCAAGAAGTCCTTTAACCTCTTCATCTCTAATATCTTCAAAATCTGGAATCTTATCGCTTAAAAATTCGTTGATTTCCATAGCATCTCCTTTTTTTACCACACTATCAAATTCTTCTTGTTCTGAAGAATTTAATTTGTCATAAACCCTTAAAACCAATCTTTTAACCAAAGACTCTCCAAATTTAGCTAAAATTCTATTTTTTTCTTCTTCCGAGAAATTTTCTAATTTTAATTCTTTTACTAAATCCATATTTATAAATTATATCATAATTAATTTTTGAATTTACGACTACAAATTTTTTGCGAGACCCAGGAAATACGATCCAACGGTCATCTTGCCAAACCTCACATCCGCTCCTTTACTTTTAACTATTTTTAAAAGAGCCTCATAACCCGTCAAATTCGGATCTGTCCCAATAAAACTTCCAAGCAAATTTCTTCTGGAAAGTTTGGCTATAAATGCATCCAAATCTCCTATTTTGACATCTTTGGCCCTATTTAAAGCAAAGCCAATTTTTTCTCCGGTTCTCTTTTCAATGGCTTCACGTAAATGATTTAAAAATGAATTATTATTAAGCATTTCCTTCGTTAGGCGACTAAATTCGGCGACACGCTCTCCGCTAAAATCACCCGTTCTTTCATTAATATATCCCAAAATCGCCTTTTGCTGATCAAATGACGCACTATCAAAATCTTTAACAATGTGCTTAAAAGCGTCGTTAGAAATATGATTGGCATCCGGATTTGCAACAAACTCCCTAAACATATCCTTGAGGTATTCACCTTTATCGGGCAACGAACCCAAATGTTTTTCTATTTGGACGTGCTCAGCTGCAATTTTAATATTCTCCCAACCAGCTTCAGTAGCCATGGGTAATTTATCCAAAGGATTATCAGTTGCACTCCCTATCCAAGAAAGCACTCCTTTTTCGTCTAATACCCCCCTAATACTAATTTGATCTCCGGGATGTATAAGCCAAATATCTTTTAGAGGGACCATTTGGCCATTAATCTCCATTTGCGATTCAGGATTGTCTAAAATCTGTTTGGCAAGCCCTTTAATATAGTCTTCACCCCCCAATCCTGCTTTTTGCGCGGCATCATGGGCTAGTTTATTGACTAGCTTATAAACATTGTCCCCGGGCTTAACAACTTCAGTAAATAACAAATCGGGCTGGGCCCCGGAAGAAACATCGTGAGCCTGTAAAGTTTCTGTAACTCCCGCGCCGGTCGCTGTCGCATTATCAGTAACACCGGGTACGGTTTCAGCGACTCCTTCCCCACTCGCCAATGAAGTAGATTCGGCGCTTGGCTTTGCAACAACTTCTGAGTGCAAGCCAAATGATCCTCCATAAACATTTCGAATGGCATCAGCTGCAAATCCCGATGAAATAAGAGTTCCCAGCGTACCCGCCAAAACCCATCTTCTTAATTCAAATTTAGAATCGGTTTCCCTAATTTTTTCAGTTGTTTGCTTATCTAAAATTGAATCTTGAGTCTTCATAAAATCAACAAGGCTGTCAGCCGACAAATCTCCTGATCTTTCAGCAATCAATGATTCAATTTTTTTACGAGCCGTTTCCTCAACATCTTTATTTATTATTTTCTTATGCCCCCTAGCCATCAAACCCTCTAAAGCCATAGTTGTAGAAAAACCCGATAGAACTTTTTGAGCAAGCGTTCCTGCGCCAAATATTACCGCCATACCGGCTCCGACCCCTCCACCAATTGCAGCAGAACCCCCAATTCCAGCCAAAAGAAGCAGAGAGGCTCCAACTTTCTTTTTCCAATCCAATTTTCTATAAGCATCGCCCCACTCCTTCAACTTGTTAACAATTACGGGCATAGAATCCGCTCTTCTTTGCATCAATAATGCAGTTTCAGCATCATAAAGTTTAACCGCCTCATCTATCTTGTAAGCTGTTGCAAATTTTTCCAGTTGTATTTTTTGCTCCCCGGGTAAAAGCTTTTTAAAAATTTCATTGTCTTTAAAAGCCACCATGCTATCCTCAAAAGACTTAGCTTTTTCGGGCAAATACTCTTCCATTTTTTTCTTAGCCTCATCTCTGGCCTCAATTAGTGGCTTTAGTTTTTCCTGATGTTTTTCAGTCTCTTCTATTCGCCAATCTTTATCCAAAAATTCATCAAGTTTATTTTGTGATTTATCAAAAGCATCTTTTAACCTCAGGTAATTTGCGTCAGCTACTTCTACTTCTTCTTTTTCTAATTTAGCCTCCTTAAAATAAAGGGGGGCTTTTTTTTCTAATTCGGCTTTTGCTGCATCCCTGGCATCCAATAACGGCTTCAACTCCTCCGATCTGGGCCATTTAGATAAATCGCCGGGAACGTTTTCAACTCCCCAATTTCTTTTTAAAAAATCCTTAATCGCCTCTTCCAATTTTTCATACTCAGCTTTTTTCAAATTTATTTCTGCCAAAAAATTCTTTATTTCTTCAGGCATTGTCTCGGATTTATTAAGTTCCGGTTTGTTTTCAGAAGGAGCTTTTTCTTCTTTTCCTAAAACTTTTTCCGACTTAGGCACACCAAACTCATCACTTGATTCTGCTTTAGATTTAATTTCGGAAATAATCCCTTTGTCTTGTTTGTATTTTTTAAGCATCTCTTCCTCTGCCCCCGCCACCTCAGGATCGTTTCTGTACTTATCAATATTTGCTTTTTTCTCAACTTTCGTTGATTTTGATTCAGCTGATTCTTGTATTGATTCAAGTCCCATATTTTTATAATTGTTAATTTATGTATTTATTATGAATATTTTAACTTTAAAAGTCAATGCTAAGATTTTTTTAAATTATGCTCAAATTATATACCATAAATCCTAAATAAACACTCATGTATCTTCTCTATATTAATTTTTTTAATAAAGAAGCAAATCAAAACCCGCTTTAAGCGGGTTTTGATCATGAAATTATCTCCCTATGCTTTCAATTTCTTTCTGAATGTATTTATCAATTTTAGCTATGTTTTCATCCAATTCCTTAATAGCGAATTCTTCATCAAACTTTTCTTTAGTTTTTAAAGCTTTTTTAAGGTCTTCCATATCCTTTCTGATCATATCGGTAACTTTAATAACGTCTTGCTTAGTAATAAATATTTTTCTATCGATTCTTTCTGATTTTACTCTAAAGAAATAATAACCGCTAATAAAACTTCCGATAAGTAGTATAAACAAGAGAATTATAATGTCCAAAAGATTAAACTCAAATATACTTATTTTAAAGATTGGTTTAGTTTTAACAACAATATCAATCGGCACCGATGACAAGCTTATCGCCCCTCGATCATCCTGGGATACTGCAATAATTTTATATATACCATTTTTCAATGTTTCAGAAAAACTATATTCCCACTGCCCTGTTTCATCCGCCCTGGTTGATGCACGAGTCGTGACTGTTCCATCTGGCTTCACTATAGATAATAAAGTGATTGAATTTGGAAGCCCCGCACCCCTAACTAAAAGCGTATTATCTGAATCGGAATAATACGGCTGAGTTACAAACTTTATTATTGGAGAAGCTATTGGCAAAATTTCAAAACTCAAAGATGCCTCCGCTCCATTTCCCGCATTATCAAAAGCCTTAACTAAGACCGAATGTTTGCCCGGCTCTAAAATAGGAAGCTTAAACTCTCCGGTTTCTGTTTTAATTGGAGCCTGAGCATCGACAATAATTGAATAGAATGCCACGCCTGACAAACTATCATTTGTGGAAAAATTAATAACCGGGGATGGATTACTAATTTTTAAACCCTCCGGCATTTGAACCTTAAAATCTAAAGGCGCAGTAGTATCTATGGCTATTCTATAAGTAGTTATTGGGCCAATACCGACATTGTTTTTAAATTTGGCATGAACGTAAGTAACGCCCTCTTCTAAGGAGCCAATATTTTTACCATCAAAAAGCTGTTTTTCAAATATCGTAGGCTTACCATTTGGATTTTTATCAACTAAAATAGATATGCTTATTACATCTTTTGGTAAATCCCAAAAAACAGTCGCCTCTCCAATTTGGTTGTACCATTTCGTTTCGTCCGAATATAAACCAACGGTGAGTTTTGGAGCAGAGGGGAGGTTTTTAACAACAACGGGAACTCTTTCTACCGGCTTAGGCTGCTCTACTATAGGAGTAACTGTAGGAGTAATTATGGGCGTAACAACTGTTCCGGAAACAGAAATCCCTGTCTCAGTTACCTTCGACAAAACATTAGTTCCTATGCCATCATCAGCAGCTACTACGCCGTTACTAAACTTTATATTTGAAGTACCAACGCCAACAGCTTTAAATTTCATCGTCAAAATTTTAAGCTTAGTTCCAATAATGCTCTTTGAACTACCACCTATAAAACTCATGGTTCCAGCGTTATTGGAAATAGTCGGATCTTCTACCCAAAAATTAAATATCGAATCGCTGTTATCTACAGAAACCATTTGAAGGACGCTGGGAGAAAAACTTACTACGCCTTGAGCGGCGTTAATGTTTTCTTCTGCATCTAAAAGAAGGGCTACAGAAAACTGTTGACCAATACCGGCGGTTTGAACTTCGGAAACCAAACTCAAATTTGAAGCAGCAAAGGCACTGGTAAAAATCGAGAAACTAACGATTGATAAAACAATGCTTATTATTTTTAATATTTTTTTCATCTTTTTTAATTTATTTTATTAATATTACGTTTAAAAAATTTGGGTTTTGATTTTAATTATTTTTTTAACTCATGTATATATTTAAGTATAGCGCAAAAAAAATTAGAATTATTTAACAGAATGAATTACAAACTCCTCATAGCTTTTAAGAAAATACTTAGATCTAAAATATCTACCTTTTCATCTAAATTTAAATCATTAAAAGCCTTGAGGATAGGATTAACGGATTTCCATCTGAAAAGGAAAATACTCCAATCTCTTATATCTATGATATTGTCCCCATTAAAATCGGCTTGAGGATAGCTTAGTGCAGAAACCGTAAAATTCTTAGAAGCAGAAAAATTGCTTGCCGTTCCATCCTTATCTATCTGTCTAACTACTAGGAAGTGCGTTTTTGGGCTAAATCTTGAGGTATTTATTATAGCTTCGTAGTAACCAGAACTATTAGTTGTTGAATTTATTCGTAAAATATTATCAATTATTAATTCTATATTTGAATTTGGGTAAGCATAGCCAATAATTTTTAGTTCATTGCCCTTAGTAATAAATTTATTTGGAATTGTAACAGTTGGTGGCATAAATATATTTTCTATGGTCATACGATCTCGTGAAGACAACGTCTTAGTAAAAGCTATAATGCCTCCGCTTACTCCGTTTTTATCAAATGGTTCCAGAGTAAATAAATAATCAAATTCAAACAAACCTACGAAAACTTTTGCAAAATCACCTTTTTCATTTACACTAATATCAAAATCCGGTAAATAATCGTTTCTAACGATATTTTCAATTAAACTACGCCTGTAAACCCTGATCTTTCCGTTTGGATAGGCACGGCCAACAAAAGTTACAATAGTGGGCACTTCTGATCCCCCAGCAGAAATGGCAGGCGTTTCTATTGTAGAAGCAATTGCCACCAAAGCAAAACGAGTAAAATGAGTAGTTGTAAATTGGCAAAATCCGGCACTTGCAACACATGTGGTTAATTGCTCCCAATTAATTCCACAAGAATCTTTCTTAAAAATTGTTAATGTTTGACCATTATAACCGGCATCTACCGGTATTTTTATAGTTACCGGCAAACTAGCTGTTAATGAAGAACAACCCGAACCAAATTCAACGGCCCCAAGTACTGTATAGGTAGCCGAAACAGCCGACAAATCATTTGTTGAAACAACGCTAGTTCCACTTAATTGACCAAAATCAATATTTGATCCGGCACTCAATACTGTATTTATTGGAACAGTAATTGTGGACCCTGTACTAAAATCAATTTGAACTTGCTGAGTAAAAGTAATATTACTAGATGAAGTCAGGGTATTATTTGGAACTATTATGTTTCCGGCACCAATAGAATTTTGAATTTGGCTAGGAGAGATAACCGTAGTGGTCGGAAGCGTAATTGTAATGCCGGCACTAAGGCTTATTGAAATATTTCCAGAGGCATCTTTTACCCAAGCATAAAGAGTTTTGCTGCCTGCTGATGAAAAAAAATAAGTAGTTGGAGCAGTTGAAACCCAGCTAGTATCAGAAACGGAGGGCGTAGAAGCGCTTTCATTTAATAAATATTTAGCTACACTCACATTATCAGTGGCGGTAAAACTAGTAATTGTTATCGTTAAAGATGTGGAAGTAGATGGTATAGAAAAAGAAGTGATTGTAGGCGAAGTAGTATCCGACACAGCCGAAGTGCTCAAGCTCACCACGTTTGAAATTGCAGAAGTATTTGGAACTTCATCGGATGTTTTCAAAGCAAAATAATAAAGAGTATTAGCGCTCAATCCGGACACAACCATTGACTCGGCTGATCCGGCAATGGATGGAATCGGCTCGCCGGTGACCGCGGTAGCGCTGGAAAAATTAACATCCGTAATTAATGATGTTGAATATCGTAAATCATAACTGTTGGCAGTACCGGTATTATTGTCGTCGCCTGGAGCGACCCAGGAAACCGTTATAGAAGTGGTAGTGGGCAAAGAAACTGCCAAGTTAGAGATAGCGGCTGGAGCGGTGGTATCAGGCACAAACTCTCCTAATTGAAAATCGCCAAAACTAGTCAATCCAGTCGCTTGAGTATTTGTTGTATTTTTCGTTCCGACTGTTGGATAAGTCCACCCCGCACTATATAAGCCAACAATAAAACTAGCTGTATTTGCCCCCCCGTCTACATCTCCGGGATTAATAAAATTTAAAACTGCACTGTAATTATTAAAACTAATTCCTGAATTAATTAATGTCCAATATCTATTTATACTTTTACTTGAATCAATAGTAGAAGAACTAATTTGTGAATGATCCCCCGCTGTTGTTTTTGCGGTTAAATCACCCGCCACCGTAACATTACCAAAAGTAATACTTATGGGGGTATAATTTGATGCATCGCCAATTTCAAAGGTTTTGCTTGTAGCGCCGGTTGTAATATATTTTTTAAAATTACCCACAATATGTCCGGATGTACGCGATACGCTTCCGGTTGAACTAATATATATATCATTAGAACTAGTCGTAATATTTCCGGAGGTTAGCGTAAGAACTCCATCAACTCTCGTACCCGAACCACCAAGCGAAGCCGAACCACCACCCTTATTAATAGTTAAATTATTGTAAGTAATGGCGCCAACTGTCTGAGTAGAACCGCCGTTATAATTTACTGTGCCCGTTCCCTTAGTAAAAATACCACTATTTGTCCAATTACCAGTTAAAGAAATGGTTCCTGATCCGGAAGTAATTGCGCCTATACCGGTAATATTTCCGGTAACTGTAACATTTGAATTGTTCGTACTCAGAGTTGCTGTACCACTAGTAACGCTCCAGTTACCACCAATAGACACTGTTCCTGATGCGGTTGTTTTAGCGTCAGCACCGGAAAATGTAAGATTTTTATATGAAGGAGTTGTGGAAACAGTCTGTGCTACTCCAGCTGAATATTCTACGGTTGTACCAATTGAAATATTGTTTGTTCCAAAACCAGGCCAAGTTGTAGCTGTACCAGCACTACCAAGTTTAAAAGTACCGGATGTTAAATTTAAGGTTCCTGTACCTGTTAATTGAAAACCTCCGTCATTAAATACGCTATTTGAAATAGTAGCGCCGATAGTTAATGATTGAGCTCCAATATTTTTAGTGGCGCCCAAAGTAACCCCGCTCGCATTTTCTATTTTTATACCACCGGTTCCAGTCCAAGTAGCCGGAAATTCACCACCGGTTGTTTGAGCTCCGCTTCCCTTATACTGTAAAGTGGCTGCAGCTCCGTATGTAATTGTTCCTGTTAAAGCGGTAGTCACAGTTCCTTCTACAGAATGAATACCATTAATTGTAGTAACGCCAGTTTCAAAAGTTTTTACACCTGAACCAGAAAGAGTTAAGTTGGCGAACGTGGTAGGTTTAATAGTCTGAACCGCGCCATTATAATTTACAGTATTGCCACTAGCAGTGGCGTTTAAAGTAATATTGGCAGAAGGAGTGAATGAACCACTAATATTTACTACGGCGTTTATGCCTTGCGTCCAGATCGCAGTTCCACCAGTCCTAAAATAGTTTCCACTTAAATTGACTGTGCCGTTATTGGCAACTGTTTTTGCATTTGAATCAATTTCGGCAACATTCAAAATAGCCCCTGAGTCAATAGTCAGTGTATTAGCAAGAGTAATTATGGCGTTTACAGTTAGATTAGATCCTGTTGAAACAGAGGTTGGTTGCGATATCGTTATCGTGCTATTGATTGTTCCACTTCCGGCCATTATCAATGGATTAGCGTTCATTTTTATTATTCCAGTTGAACCGTTAACTACTCCATGAACAGTTAAGTTGCCGTTTTCGGTAAGTGTAAATGCCCCTGTAAAACTTAATATAGCGCCAGAATTTACCGTAAGACCGGCATTTGTTTTTGCTGCTCCAATAGTCACGCTGCTTCCGCCGGTGGTCGCAATAACCACAGAGTCCGCATCAGCCGGTACCACCCCGCCAACCCAAGTTGTTGTTGTGCCCCAATCACCACCGGTTGCAGTAGAAGTAATAATAGCCGCCTCGACAAAATTAGGAGAAAAAAAAGCAATTAAAAAAACAGCGGCTAACAAGATAGCAACTTTAAAGAAAAAATTCTTAGTGAGAATTTTTATCATTTTATTTTTGAAACTATTTATTTACGACACCGCCTTTTTCCAGAAAATTTTTAACTTTTTCTATAACTTCATAAATGGGGTGTTTGGTTTTAATAAAATAATCCACAGCTCCCAATTTCATTGCTTTTTTAACGTCTTCGTCCTGGCCGAGGCCAGATAGAACTATTACCGGAATAGACTTTAGATTATAAGTCTGATCTTTCTGAATTTCTTCCAAAACTTGAAAACCGTTTACAAACGGCATCAAAAGATCCAGCAAAACAATGTCAGGCCTATCTGATTTTGATTTTAGTAGCTCGAGAGCTTCATTTCCGTTGCGGGCAACAATAGCTCTGAATCCCTCGGTTTCAAATTCCTCTTTTAAGATCCCGCTTAAAATATTCTCATTTTCAGCTATTAAAATATTCATCCCTTGCTAATCTTCTGATTTTACTTTTAATTTCCTTACTTTTTGAGAATAGTATTCCTCGGCTTCTTTAGCTTTGGCCTTCACAGCTTCCTTGGCCGCTGCTTCCTTAGCTTCCTTAGCTTCTTTGGCTTCCTCGGCCGCTGCTTCTTTGGCCTCTTGAAGAATATTAGCTTTAGATGAGTCGTCCTTAATAGAGACTTCTTCTTTTTCAAGTTCTGAAATATCTTGTTTCTTATAAGAAACAGTTTTAGGCTTTTCCAAATAATTTTTAACTTTTTCTACAACTTCAGAAATAGGATGCTGGGATTTAACAAAATAATCTGTGGCGCCTAATTTAAAAGCTTTTTTAATTTCATCGTCCTGACCCAGATTAGACAAAACTATTACCGGAATAGAACTTAAGCCATAAACTTGATCATTTTTCATTTCTTCTAATACTTGAAAACCGTCTACAACCGGCATCATTAAATCCAAAAGAACCAAATTAATTTCTTTTGGCTTAGCTTTTAATTCTTTTAGAGCCTCTAATCCATTGGAGGTTGTTGTAACTTTAACCCCAATTTCTTCGAATTCTTCTTTTAGGATCTTTAAAAAAATCCTTTCGTCTTCGGCAATTAAGATGTGCATATATCAATAATAATTTTATAGTAATATTATAGCAAATTAATCTCCAAAATAAAATCTAAGGGTTATCCCCATCTTTAAATCTAGGCTTATTTACCAATACTTTCCACTTCTTGTTGGATATACTTGTCGATCTTAGCGATATCTTCTTCTAATTTGGCCAAAACAAATTTATCATCAAACTCATCTGGCGTCTTAATAACCCTTTGGAGATCCTCTAGATCTTTTTTGATCATGAGAGATACCTTATTTATATCCTGTTTGGTTACAACTATTTTTTCGCTGATAATTTTTTGTTTAAATTTAAAGAAATAATAACCGGCAGCAAAAGTGCCAACTAAGATAATAAGCGACAAAAATAGCAAGCCGAACATGCTAAATTCAATAAAGCCAATAGTCAAAATAGGCTTGCTCTTAACCAGCATCGGAGAAAAATAAACGGGCTCGCTTAAAGCGCCCCTTTCATCTTGGGTTCTTGCAGTTATTTTATATGCGCCATTACCAAAACGATCTTCAAAGGCAAAAGAAAATTGTCCATTGTTATCCACTCTGGCAGCGCCATTTCCAACTACATAGTCATCCTTAATACGAGACACCGTGAGTAAAACGATCGCTCCGGGCAAACTCGTTCCGGAAACTCTAAGGCTATTGTCGGTGTCTGAATATAAAGGCTGGGAAACTAAATTTATTGAAGGCGAAACAATTGGGATTGTCTTAAAGCTAAAAGATGCTTCTGCTGTATTTCCGGCCCTATCATAAGCAATTACCCTAACCTGATGGTCTCCCGGCTCTTGAGGGGGCAACTTGAAAGATCCTCCGATACTTTTCAAAGGGGATTGATTATCAATTATAACCGAATAATAATCTATTCCCGAAAGACTATCATTGGTCTCAAAACTAAGTGTCGGCGAAGGATTATCGGATTCACTTCCATCGCTAGAAGAAACATTGAAAGAAATAGGGGGGGTAATATCTATAGAAATTTTGTGAGTAACAACCGGACCATTACCTATATTGTTTTTGAAACGAACATGGGCATACCAAGCACCCTCGGCAAGAGAATCGAAGATTTTTCCATCAAATAATTGAGATTCAAATTTAGGAGGTACTCCATTGGGATTTTTATCAATAGATGCGGCTACAGCCGTAACATCTTTTGGAACATCCCAAAACACCGATACTTCTCCAATTTTGTTATACCAATGAGCTTCGTCCGGATAAGTATTAACTTCTATTGTTGGCGCAATCGGCAACTTTCCGGTGGGAACTCGAGGTCTTTCAACTATTTGGGGTAAGGTAGGCGGAATAACAGGCGCCGTAACCACTTCAACCGCAGGCGCCAAACCGACACCGGAAACATTTATTGTGGCTCTATTTATTGTGGTTAAAACGTTAGTACCTAAGCCATCGCTTGCTGTAATGGCGCCATCAGAAAAAGAGATGGTAGAAGTTCCGGCTCCGGTAGCTTTAAAAGTCATAGACAAAATATTAAGGGGTGTCCCGCTTATTCCCTTGGTTGTTCCACCGGTAAAACTCATTGTGCCAACGGTATTGGAAATATTTGGGTCTTCTACCCACAGACTAAATACTGAATTAGTTCTATCCGTAGAAATTAACTGAAGAACTCCCGGGGAAAAATGAACTATGCCTTGAGCCGCATTTATAATTGCCCCCTGGCTATCAGTTGTTAGAACAACCGTTATAGTATCCCCTATATTTACACTATACTTATCCGCCGTAAAAGAAACTGTAGCGGCAAAAACTTTCGCCGAAAACAAAGATATGATTAGAACCGACAATGCAGATAATATTTTAAATTTCATTTATATAGATATTGTTATTTTTTTATTCCCCCTTTAATGCTTTAAAGAAAATGCTCAAGTCGGCAACATCGACTTTGTCATCGCCATTCATATCTAAAGAAACTTTCAGGTCGCCACTGGTAGAATTCCATCTAGAAAGGAACATGCTCCAATCTCCTACATTGATCGATCCATCTCCATTAAGATCGGCTCTTGGATAAGCCAGCAAAGAAACTGTAAAATTCTTCATTGAGCTATAATCGCTCTTCTTGCCTTCGGCATCAACCTGTCTGGCAGTAATAAAGTGATCCTTAGTTCCAAAACGCTGAGTATTTATAGAGAGTCTATAGCGGCCATCTGTGCCTGCCATTGTCTTGTAGTCTAAAACATTATCAACTTTTATTTCTATTGCGCTTCCCGGAGTAGCATAGCCGGAAATTATAAGACCCTTTCCCTTTGTTATTGATACTGAATCCAAATTTATAGTTGGGGGCATAAATATATTCTCTATAGCCAACCCATTACCGGCCGTCAGCGTTGTTATATAAGTCCTTATTCCGCCGCTCCTACCATCTCTATCGATCGGTTCTAAGGCAAATAAATAATTATATTCAAAAAGTCCTATGAATTGTTTTGCAAATTGTCCGCTTTCTGTTACATCAATATCAAAAGTCGGCAAATAATCACTGCTTATAATATCTTCAATGGAGCTCTTTCTATAAATTTTAACTTTACCGCCGGGATATGCTAAGCCAGAAAATATAACGCTAGTTGGCCTATTAAATGAGAGTGCTCCGCTCGATGGAACGCTCGGTATAGCCGGTACTGCGCCGAGCGTAATCTGAGCAATATTAGAAATTCCCGAAGTAAATCCAATACTATTAGATGTCTTAATGGCAAAGTAATAAGTTGTATTTTCTGATAAACCGGAAATAGTCTTACTCTGCTGGGTGCCAGCCACCAATGGCGCCGGCATACCGCTTACCTGCGTAGCGGCTGAAAAATTAGCACTGGTTATATTTGAATTTGAATATCTTAGATCATAAAGCATGGCTGTTCCATTATTTCCTATATTGCCAGGAGCGGTCCAAGTCAGGGTTGCTGAGGATGTTGTCGGATTTGAAGCAGCTAAATTAGAAATAGCTGCCGGCGCTAAAATAGGCCTGCCCAAGACAAACGATGAAAAACCCAAAGATGTAAACGAGCAAACTCCGTTATTTACTGTACAGGTAGTGGTTTGAGTCCAAGTAGATCCGCCAATTTCTTTTTTAAATACGTCCATTGATTGGCCATTATAGGCGGTATCCGTAGCAATACTTATAGTTACCGGCTGGCTAGTTGTTAAAGAAATTGATGGCAAACCAAAATTCACGGCACCAACCGCTATATAATCAGCGGACAGATCAACAGTAGAAACACTTGTTGTACCGGTTAATTGGCTGAAATCAACACTGGCGCCAGTATTCATATTAGTATTAAATGGAATTACGATCGTCGTCCCGCCCGTAAAAACAACATGAACCTCCTGATTAAAAGTGATCTGATTCGTTGAACTAACAGATCCAACCGAAACTATAGTCCCATTAGTAAATAAATTTTGAAAATTGTTTAATGAAACCTCTACAAAAGTAACCGTAACTGACGCGCTAAGACTACTAGAAATATTTCCAACAGCATCTTTAACCCAGGCATATAAAGTTTTTGTGCCCTGCGTTACAACATTGAAACTGGTTGGAACATTTACCGACCAATTTTGATCATTAACTAATGGCGTAGAGGCAGACTCGGTTATCAAGTAACCCGTTACACCAATATTATCTGTGGCTGTAAAAGTAGTTATTGGAACAAAAACTGAAGATGAGGTGCTGGGAATAACAAAGGCCGTTACTACCGGGGCCATATTATCCGGCGCAGCCACAACGGACAAAACCTGAATATTACTTGTACCACCGCCAGGGGTTGGATTGAAAACCGCAATATCAAACGATCCAATTGAAGAAATATCAGAAGCGGTTATGGTTGCAGTTAATTGTGTCGAGGAGGCAAATGCCGTTACACGATTCGAGCCATTAAATTGAACTACTGAGTTAGTAATAAAATTTGCGCCATTAACCGTTAGTGTAAAATTCGAACCACCAACGGTTACCGAAGTAGGTGAAATCGAAGTTGTAGTTGGAAATGGATTTGTTGGTGCGGCATTCACCGTAAAAGTCTGAGCATTGCTGGTACCTCCTCCCGGAGCCGGATTGGCGACAGTGATCAAAGCGCTGCTCGTAGCCACAGTCAAATCGCTAGCCGGAATAGTGGCTGTTAACTGAACAGAAGAAACAAAGCTGGTTGTCCGTGGCGAACCATTGAAATTCACGGTTGAATTTGAAACAAAGTTGGTGCCATTCACGGTCATAGTGAACTGGCTATCGCCTACTGTTTTGGAAGCCGGAGAAATAGAAGTCGTGGTTGGGACGGGATTTTGAAAAGCATTTACGGTAAATAATTGAGCATTAGACAGTCCGCCTCCTGGCGCCGGGTTAAATACGCGGACATTATAATTTCCGGCAACTGCAATATCACTGGCCAGTATAACAGCTGTAACCTGAGTAGAATTAATATGCGTAGTTACCCTATCTTCACCGCCAAAACGGACAACTGAATTTGGAAGAAACTTGGTTCCATAAACCGTTATAACAAAACCAGGATCGCCCGCCGTAGCAGAACTTGGCGAAATCGAAGTTGTGGTAGGAATTGGATTTCTAATAGTAGCGGTTGTAGTTGGCTGAGATAAGGAATAGTTTGTTCCATCGAGCCCGCTTAGTGAGAGTCCGCTAATAGTAACTAATTTATCTGTACCAACTTCGGCTGTATCAAACGAACCTGTTGCGCTAGCACTATTTAATGAAACTGCGTCTCCGCTAATAACCCCAACAAGCGAAGCTCCTACGGCGCTGACTACGGCATTGGTATTGCCATCATAATCTTTATCCTCGGCAGTTACCCCGGTGACAGAAATACCTTTAGCGGTAATGTTGGCTGTTGCGGATGGTTGAGTAAGTGAATAATTTCCGGAATGTGTTCCAGAAATAGTTAGGCCGGCAATCGTGACTGTTTTTGCTGTACCAACATTTTTGTCGGCAAATGAACCGGTGGCTGAACCGGTGTTTAAAGTTACTGAATCGGGAGAAATAACCCCAACCAATGAAGCTGATAGTGTATTAATAGCGGCAGTCGTGAGTCTATCGTATTGTTTATTACTTGCGGTAATACCGGAAACCGTAAGGGCTTTTTGCGTAACTACTTGAGATACAGCGCTTGAAGTACTCGTAGAACGGTGATTATCCCCTTCATATACGGCCGTAATTGAATGAGGGGAATTTATTACATTAAGAGTAGTGGTAGCATAAGTAGCAACTCCGGGATTGGCATTATTAAGAGTTCCTGTACCCATTGTCACTCCTCCATTTTTAAAAGTAACGGTTCCTGATGGAGCCCCATCACCAGACGGCGTAACAGTGGCGGTGAAAGTTACAGAACTACCATAAATAGAAGGATTGTTGTTTGAAGTTAAACCGGTTGTAGTTGTCACGGGCACGGGTTTTAAAGAAAGAACTATTCCACCCCAACCAACAGGACTGCCGGAATTCCAATTAACAGAAACATTGCCAGTTGCGCCAGCCGTAGTTCTGGCTGCTTCACTAAAAGTTATAGCTCCGTCGGATCCGGTGTTGTCTTCTACGTAATGTTCGGTATATGCGGACGGATTTGTCCCCGTAGTAATAATAGATGCATTATTATTATCTTCACCGCCAACAGGAACAACCACCAACGACTCATCGGTTAAAGTAGTAATACCAGAAATAGTGGACGGGTCAGCGGTACCCGTTGAAGCTGCGCCCAAAACCTCCCAAGGATCGCCGCTTGTGTTAGCCCCCCTATAAGTAATTGCCGCGGCGTATGTATCACCATTTGAACCACTCTTATTAAAAACGGGATTGGTTTCAGAACCGGACGTAGCTCGTTTCCAAAAAAGCCAATATCGAGAAGAAGTTCCTCTATCCCAAGTAGCAAGCTGAGTCCAACCAGTTGCTGTGGTAATAGTTACTGAATCATTAACATCTCTAACCCATCCAAGAAGCAGGATTATATCACCAGCTTGATGCGCGGGCAAAGTAACGGTAACATCGGCACCGGTAGATGCCGCAATCGCGCTAAAAGAATTAAAAGTTGGCGCCGCCGCTTCAGCCGAAATTGGCGAAAAAAAAGCCGCTGCAAAAACAACGGCGGTTAAACCAAAAATTTTTAACAAGCTAGATGTTCTAAATGATTTAATCATTTTTTTACTTTTATTTTTTCTGTCATTCCAAACTTGATTTGCCTGCCTGCGCTCCGTCGGCCATAGCCTTTGGCGGCGTGCGACCGGTAGGCAGGGAATCCAGTTTACTATCTAGATTCCAGCTTTCGCTGGAATGACAATTATTTTAATTATTTTTTAATTTTGTATTTATCCGTATAATTTAATTTTATATTCGTATATTCGTATATTCGTATTAATTCCTGCCTACCGGCAGGCAGGCGTTATTAGATGATTTCTTTATGCTCTCGCCTGTTTTCGTATTCTAGCCAACGCTGCTTTAGCTTTTTTACCTTCCGCCAAAATCGCCTGAGCTTTTCTTTTTTCATCAGCAATAGCGGCTTGAGCCATTTTCTTTTCAGCAATAATAGCCGCCCTAGCTTGTTGTTTGGCTTTTACGATAGCGGCATCGGCACGCGCTTTCCGAATAAGGGCTAATTTTTCTTCTCTTTTTTCTTTAAGACAATCAGCGGCTGCTTGTTTTTGCTGTTTAGCAATAAATGCAGCTTTAATTTTTTTATTTTCCGCTAGAATAGCCTGCTCTTTTCTTTTTTCTTCAACCAGAGCGGCTCTGGCTATCTTCCTTTCCCTTTCAATGGTGATCTTGGCCTGTTTATTTTCTTTAACGATTTCCGCTTTTGCCCGTGCTTTTTGAGCAGCTAATAATTTAGCTTCTTTTTTTCGCTCGGCGGCAAGTTCTGCTTCTATTTTTTTATTTTCCGCCAAAATGACTTGTTCTTTTCTTTTTTGTTCAGCCAAAGCAGCTTGCGCCAGTTTCTTTTCGACAGCTAAGGCTACGCTAAGTTGTTTTTTTTCGGCAGAAAATTTATCTTTTATAACAGTACTAGAGGGTTTTTTCTTTTCATAATAATCCGTCAATCCCTCAATAACATTTTCTTGTTTAATGCGCTCAGACTCCAATATCTCTTTTGTTTTTTTGCTTTCTGCGAGAATCGCCTGCTCTTTTCGCTTTTCTTCAGCCAGAGCGGCTTTAGATAATTTCTTTTCAATTCTAAGGGCTTCTTCGGCTCGTCTTTTTTCTTCCCTCGCTTCCGCTTCAAAAAGCTTTCTTTTTTTAAGTTCGGTTTCCGCTTCTTTCTTTGCAAACTTCAATGATAATGCCGCCTTTCTTTTTTCTTCGTCAAGAGCCATTTCGGCTAATTTCCTTTCTTCAAATATTGCTGACGCAACTTGCTCTTTACCGGCGAGAGCTACCTGCACTTCATTCATCTGTTCAGCCACTAAAGCATTTTTAATCTCCTTGTTTTCTGCTAAAATTACCCGCTCTTTTCTTTTTTCTTCAGCTAGAGCGGCTGTGGCTAATTTCTTTTCAATTCCAATAGCTTCTTCGCTTCGTCTTTTTACTTCAGCGATAGCAGCTTGAGCCAATTTCTTTTCAGCAATAATGGCGGCCCTAGCCTCTTTTTTAGCTTCCGCAATCACTGCGTCTGTTCGGGCTTTTTGAGCGATCAACAATTTAGCCTCCCTTTCTCGCTCGTCGGCGAGTAGTTTTTCAGCTCGTTTTCTTTCTTGAGCGATAGCAACAGCGGCTTGTTTTTTGCTAATAAGAGCTAGCTGTTCTTTCTTAATTTGTTCCGCTGCCAAATCTTCTCTCGCTCTCTTATTTTCTGCTAAAATCATCTGCTCTTTTCTTTTTTGCTCGGCGATAGCGGCTTGGGTTATTTTCTTTTCGGCAACAATAGCGGCCTTGGCATCTTTTTTAACTTCAGCAATCGCTTCCCTCGCCCGCGCTTTTTGATCAATTAATAACTCGCCCTCCTCTTTTCGTTCGGCAACGAGTTCTGCCTTTGTTCTTTTATTTTTCTCCAAAATGGCTTGTTCTTTTCTTTTTTGCTCGGCAAGAATGACTTTGGCCAGTTTTTTATCAGCGGCACATGACGCTTCAATTATTTTTTTATCAGCGATAACCGTCTCAATTTTTCTCTTCTGAGCCAATACCGCCTCCGCCAATTTCTTTGTAGCTTCAGCGATAGCCTCTTCTGCATTATTTCTTTTTAATTCAAAACTTTCTTCGGCTTGTTTTCTTTTGACAAGATCAGCTTCAATATCTTTTCTTGCAAGCATCAATGATTCTCCTGATTTTCTTTTTTCTTCAGCAAGCGCAATTTCAGCGCGCCTTCGTTCAATATTTAATACTTCCTCTAAACGATTCTTTTCTTCGGCTAAAATTGCCTGAAACTTTCTTTTTTGCTCAGCCAAAACTGACTCTAACTCTAGTCTATGTTTTTCCGCTAAAGCAATTCCTTCTTCTTTTTTCTTTTCAGAAGAAATAAAAGAAGGCTCCTCAGCTTGTTTTTTACCGACAGAAGCAATTCTAGCTTTCTCTATGCGTTCAGCATTAAGTTCTGCTTTTATTTTTTCATTTTCTTCAAGAATAGCCCGCTCTTTTATTTTTTGTTCGGCAAGGGCAATTTCGGCAAGTTTCTTTTCATAACTAATAACCTCCTCGGCTCGTTTTTTTTCTTCAGCAAGATCTATTTCGGCTAGTTTCGGCTCTTCTTTTTTATATTCAATAGGTTTAAATTCTTTTTTAACTACAACTGATTCCGGCTCAATTTTCATTGTTTCCGGCCTGACAACAAACTCGCCCTTACCTAAAAATTCCCTTACCTTTTCTATAACCTCAGCAATTGGATGTTGGGTCTTAACATAATATTCGGCGGCGCCTAATTTTATTGCCTTTTTAATCTCATCGTCCTGGCCTAAATTTGACAAGACTATAACCGGAATAGAGCTTAAATTATTTGCTATATCCTTCCGCATCTCGGTTAATACCTGGAAACCGTTCATGACCGGCATTAAAAGATCTAAAAGTATTAGGTTTGGTCTCTCGGTCTTAGAACGCATGAGAGCCAAAGCCTCCTCGCCATTAGATGCGGTAACAACCTTAAAACCAGCGGGTTCGAATTCGCGCTTTAAAACATTGGCCAATATTGGCTCGTCTTCTGCAATTAAAATTATCATTTACATCTAAATTATACCAAATCGGACTTAAGAGTAAAAGTAAAAGTTGTCCCCACCCCTTCTTTTGACACAAACCAAATCTTACCATTGTGTCTTTCCACAAAATATTTTGCAATATAAAGACCAAGTCCTGAGCCGGTAGCCTGCGAAGTGGAAGCATTTTCAGCTCTATAAAACTTTTCAAAGATGTGGCGCTGATTTTGTATTGGAATGCCTATGCCATTATCTGAAACCGAAAAAATAAACCAGCCATCTTCAAGACCGGCAGTTATTTCAACACTCCCTTCGAATGCGCCGCCCTGAGACTTGGAATATTTTATAGCATTAGTTATTAAATTTGAAATAACTTGTTGAATTTTTTCTTCGTCTATAGTCAGGGAGTAATTTTGAGGCAAGTGATTATCAAAATTGATCCTTATCTTTTTACCGTCAACAAGATAATTTAGACTTCTTATAACTCTTTCTACAAGCGGGACTATTTCAACCTTATTTAAATTTACCAAAGCATATTTACCCGAATCAATTCTGGAAATGCCCAGCAAATCGTTTACCAAGCTGATCATTCTTTCGTTATTTTCGTAAATGTTCTTTAAGTCATTAAATTGTTGTTCGGTCAAATTATTTTCCCTGTTTTTTAATACGGCTTCTATTAGCCATTTTATTCCGGAAAGAGGAGTCTTGAGCTGGTGCGAGGCCACGGAAACAAATTCAGATTTAGCCCTATCCAGCTCTTTAAGTTTGGTAATATCTCTTTCTATCCCTACAAAGAAGTTAATTTTCCCCCTACTATTTAGGATCGGGGAAATATTAACTTCGGCCACATAAGTCTCACCATTCTTTCGTTTATTATTTATTTCCCCAATAAAAGCAACCTTATCCTCTTTTATAGTTTTCCATAATTTTTCATAAAATTCTTTAGGCATCTGCCCTCCCCATAAAGAGGGTTTATTTCCAATAATTTCTTTTATTGGATACCCCGTAATTTTCTCAGAGGCTTTATTGGCATAAATGATCACGCCGTCAGGATCTGCAATAATAATGTGATCCGAAGCGCCTTCCACGGCGAGTTTGAATTTAATTAAATCAAGGTTTTTTTGTAATAATTCTCTTTCATTTTCCAACAGCAATTGTTCTGATTTTTTACGCTCTGAAATATCTGAAAGGATCAATAAAGCAGCCGGCTGGCCTTCAAAGCTTATTATTGTGCCCCTAACTAGCACGTCCCTCATTTGACCCTTTTTATTATTTATTTTTATCTCATAATCACCGACTTTTTCCCCTTTCATTCTTTTCTTCATATTTTCTAAAACAATCCCTTGGTATTCTTTTTCGAGATAATCAAAAACAGAGGTTCCTATTATTTTTTCTCTTGAATAGCCCAAAAAAGCTAAAGTATTATCATTGGCCCAAAGCAGCTTGCCATTTCGATGCACTAAAATATATTCTGTCTTTGGCAAATTGGCGATTAAGTTCCTGTACTTTTCCTCGCTTTCTTTTAATTTTTCTTCGGCATTTTTCTGTTTGGTTATATCATGAGTAACAACCTCAAAATATAATGGCTTATTATTTGGATCCCGAATTAACGATACATTAAGATAGACCCAGATAATGCGTCCATTTTTATGGATATATCTTTTTTCTATAGAATAATCTTTATTTTTTCCGGTAATTACTTCTCTGGTAAAATCTTTTGTTTTTTGTATGTCTTCCGGATAAGTTATTTGTAAATACGCCTTAGTCAATAGTTCTTTTTCGGAGTATCCGGTTATTTCACATAATTTTTTATTAACCTTGAGCCATCTTCCGTCAAGACCAGTCAAAGAAATTCCCGCACCGGAATTTTCAAAAATTCTTTTAAATCTATCTTCGCTTTCTTTTATTTCATTCTCGACTTTCTTTTGTTTGGTAATATCCCTAAAAATACCCAGAACATAAGGTTTATTTTGAATATGGACTACCGAAGAATTTATAGCAACCGGAACTCTTTTATTGTTTTTTGTTAAAACTTCAGTAATAGCTTGCTCAGTCTTGCCGTCCGCCTGTTCTTTAAACCGCCTCATCGTTTCTTCCACTAAATCTTTGGGATGAAGATCTTCGGCCGTCATGGAAAGAATATCGGCTCTAGAATAACCAATCAGTTTTTCAGCGGCTTTATTACAATCTATTAACTTTTTTGTTAATGGATCTGCAATAAAAATGGCATCGACAGCATTATTAAATAATTCAACATACTTTTTCTCGCTTTGACGCACAGCTTCTTCTGCCTTTTTACGCTCGGTAATATCCTCATACATCAAAACAAATTTATCCAATTTATTTTCAGAATCCATAATCGGAAAAGCGTTTGCATGAAAGACCAAGTTAACGTCGGGCAGCTCCGGCATAACCCAGCTTGGGTTATAGGCCATCTCCTTAAACTCAAGTATATTACCCTTTTTGATTGACTGCTGGTATTCATGAAGACCAAGTTTTTTCGCAATTGGATCCTCAAACCAATTATAATTATCTAACGGGGGTTTTGAGCCCTTGAATCTAAACAGCTTCATATAGGCTTTATTTACTCTAAGGCTGTATCCGGTTTTGTCGTAAATCTGTATTGCGTTAGGATTAAGGTCGATTATATTATCCAAGAATTTCTTTTCCCTTAAAAGTTCTTTTTCTATTTTATTGCGTTCAGTAACATCTCTAAATACCTCCAAAATCGCTTTCTTTCCATGATATAAAATACCGGTATGAGTTATTTCAAAATCTTTTCCCCCGGCCACGCCCGAAACATCCAACTTGTTAACTTCTCCAAGTTTTATTGCTTTTTTTAAAGGACAAGAATTGCATTGTTTTTTGTCATCTTTATAAACCTCGTAACATTTTTTACCAATCGAGTTTTCTCCAAAAATAGATACAAGGGTTTGATTCATCCACAGAATATTTAAATTTCCGTCAACAATATCTATGCCATCAGGAATTGCATTCATAGTGCCCTGTAAAGTGGCGGCAGTTTCTTTTAATTTTTCCTCCGCCTCTTTTCTTTTTTTATTTATTCTAATATTTTTAATTCCATAGGAAAGATCATTTGTGAGTTGTTCTAATAATTTTACTGATTCTGCATCAAAGGCATTTGGTTCGCTCGCATAAATATTAACCGCCCCAACCAAACCATTGATTAAAATAGGCAAACTAATGCTTGAGGCATAGCCTCGTTCGATAGCAATAGCTTTCCATGGCGCAAATTTAGGATCGGTTAACATATTATTGCAAACAACAAGCTTGCCGGTCCTAATTGCGGTTCCGGTTGGTCCCTGTCCGCGCTTAGTATCAGCCCAAGTAATTTTCGCCGACTCAAGATAGCCTTTTTCAAATCCAGCCCGAGCTATGGGCCTTACGGTTTTATTTTTATCATTTTCCGCATAACCAATCCAAGCAAATTTATATCCGCCTAAATCCACAATGATTTTACAAATTGCATTTAAAAGCTCTTCTTCATCGTGGATATGAATAAGCGCTTCATTGCACTTAGTAATAATTTTTAATGTATTGGCAATTGTTAGTAGCTTTTTCTCGTTTTTCCTTTTTTTAGTTACATCGCGAAAAACCAAAACAACACCAGCAACTTTTCCTTGATCATCTTTAATCGGTGCGGCGCTATCTTCTATGGATAGTTTTTTACCATCCCTGCTAACCAACACAGTGTGATTTCCTAATCCGATAATCTCTCCGCTTTGCATAACCCTAAATGCCGGATTTACAACTTTTTTGCCTGTTTTTTCATTAAAAATATCGAAAACCTTTTCTAGGGATTGGCCAATAGCGCTTTTTTCTGACCACTTTGTAATCTTTTGGGCTATGAAATTCAAGAAAGTTATTTTCCCCTCGCTGTCAGTGACTATAACTGCATCACCGATGCTTTTTAAGGTAATTGCTAGTTTTTTTTGGCTTTGACGCAATAATTCTTCAACGCCTCGCTGTTCGGTTACATCGCTAACCATAACTAAACCACCAGTAATCTTGCCAGTATGATCTTTTAGAGGTACGCCCTCCACAGACATTACAGATCTCTTTTTATAAATTGAAACGAACGGAAAGACTAAATTTCTAATCGGTCTGCCTTTTAATAGTTTTCTTATGTCATCATCAATTCCAGCGGCAACAACATTTGGCATTTCTTGCAATTTCATTCCTACGGCCATAGATATTTTGCCCTTAGGAACACCAATGATTTTTTCCGCAAAATATGGATTTTCATAAACGATTACCCCGTTCTTATCGGTCATTAAAATTCCAAGTGGGGCGTTTTTAATTAAAAGACTATTTATCTGCTCGCTTTCGACGTGATCCTTTCCACGTAATAATTTTTTATTCATATTTATAAAATTAATTTGCCATTAATGAAAAATAAAAAGTGGAGCCCTTATTTTCTTCCGATTCAAACCAAACCCTACCGCCATGGCTTTCAATATAAGCCTTAACAATATGCAGGCCCAAACCAGTACCTTCGGTTTCACTCAGGGCGGCATTATCGGCCCTAAAAAACTTTTCAAATATGCGCCGCTGGGCATTTATTGGAACACCTATGCCGTTGTCTTTGACTGAAAAAATAAATTCGTTATTTTTAATTTCAGCCAGTACATCCACCTTACCGCCATCTGCTTTTGAATATTTTATAGCATTACTAATTAAATTATTCACCGCTTGTCTGATTTTTTCTTCGTCAATATCCAATTTGTAATCTTCTGGCAAGGCGATCACCGCCCCTAAATTAACTTTCCTGCTTTCAGCAACCGGTTTCAATGCGCCAACAACTTCATTTATTAATCCCGCCATTTTAACTTCTCTTAAAATTAAATTCTTGCTTTGACCGCTTTCTATTCTAGATATGCTCAAAAGGTCATTAACCAAGTTTATAATCCGATCATTGCTTAGGTGGATTTCTTTTAGAACTTCTTTTTGTTTTTCATTTAAATTATTTGCTCTATTTTTAAGCAAAACCTCAGTAAGCCATTTAATGCCGGTCAAAGGCGTCCTAAGCTGGTGAGAGGCCACAGAAACGAATTCGGTTTTAGCGTCACTGATTTCTTTAATTAGTGTAATATCTCTTTGAACCCCAACCAGGAAGACAATGTTACCATTCCTATCTAAAATTGGTGAAATTTTTTGTTCTGCTATATAAATTTCCCCATTCTTTCGTTTATTATTTATTTCTCCAATAAAAGTAACCTTATCCTCTTTTATAGTTTTCCATAATTTTTCATAAAATTCTTTAGGCATCTGCCCTCCCCATAAAGAGGGTTTATTTCCAATAATTTCTTTTAATGGATACCCCGTAATTTTCTCAGAGGCTTTATTGGCATAAATGATCACGCCGTCAGGATCAGTAATAATGATCTGGTCTGAAGCGCTTTCCACGGCGAGTTTAAACTTTTCAAGATCCTCGGCCAAGGATTCAATTTTATTTTTTTCTAGCTCAACATCTTCCAAGACATTTAAGGCGGCTTCCTGGGCTTGCGCCAATTCTTTATTCACAGCCAAAGCTTTTTCTCTGTCTCTAATAGAGTCTTCAAGAGCGCCTTTTAGTTTTTTGGACAAAAATGATATTTCATCTTTTCCGGATAATACAATATCAGCAGCCCCAGACTTGCCGGATTCAATATCTGAAATTTTGCTTACCAATAAATAAATTCTTTTAAGAATTATCCTGTCAACGAGAAGCATAAAAAATATTAAGGCAAGTGTAGCGGAAATTATCAAGCCAATGACCAGGGCCAGAGAGATAGACGCCCCTGTCTTATGAGTATCCCTCGGAACTTCTACCCGCAAAATAAGATCGCGGTCATCTATTTCATTTGAAGAATAGGCATAGCCATAAGCGAAGTCGGCATTGCTTTTTTCTATATAAACACCTTGATTATTTAAACCCTTAACGGCGTTTTCAGAGAAAAAAGCACTAGCGACATCTGATCTTTCAAATAAAGAAAAATTAAATGAAGTGAGTCGGCTCACGTCACCAACAACACCCGCATCAATTTTTCTGCCAAAAATAAGTTTTCCGGCCGGCGGACCGGAGCCATCTGTTTTTAAAATAGGCCCGGCAACAATTAGGGCCGGGTCTAAACCGCCGGAATTAATAATTCCGCTTATTATTTCCGATTTGAATTTTGCCGAAACTTTTAAAATCTCAGATAAAAGATTAGTCGGCAAATCAATAAATTTATTGCCAAATAAGTCAAAGCCATTGGAGTAAACAACTTTATTATTATTATCTAAAAAGATCACGTAGTTCAATCCTAGTGACACGAACTGATTTTCAGAAATATTATTTATAATAAAATCGGGATTATTTCCTAAAACATAATCATAGGGATCATTCCACTGCGACCAATCACGCAAAGACCCCCGAAGGTACTGTAGTCTGCTGCTAATAGCAACTTCGGATCTTTGTATTGCCCGAGTAATAGCCTTGTCTTCTATAGCGCCAATTCCATTCCAAAGATATATTTCAGCAATTATAATCGCGAAGATCGTAAAAATAACTAAAAAGAATACCGAAGAAATAAAGGTTTTTTTTCTTATAGTCATAATTATTATTTTTCCGCCCCGACCGGATAGGCCGACCGGTAAAGTACTTTTACAATTTTTTCATCCTCTTTATATTTATTTATTATAACAATTTTAAAATTTAATTGCTTTTGCCTTTCCGCCAAAGGCGGATCCCTGCCTGCCGGTCTCACGCCGCCAAAGGCTATGGCCGACGGAGCGCAGGCGCGGCGCCTCCCGCGGAAAAGATTCTAAACACATTTAATATTGGGATAAAATCAGTGGCAAAATTAAAGGCCGCCGCGCCAGACGGACCAATAATCCCGGAAAACACCAGATATAACCCGACTACATTTGTAATGCCCCAGATAATAAAGTTTTCTTTAACAATAACGATCGCTTCCCTACTAAGCCTAATAGCCTCCGGAATGCGGCTTAGATCGTCGTGCATTAAAGCTATATCAGCTGCTTCAATGGCCGCATCCGACCCTTTTACGCCCATTGCAATACTCACATCTGCTAAGGCTAGAGCTGCCGCATCGTTTACACCGTCACCTATCATAGCCAAACGCCTATCCCTATGTTTAATTCTTTTAATTGTAGCCAATTTATCTTCCGGCTTCATATTGGCAATATACTCATCAATGCCAATTTGATTAGCCACTCTCTTGGCCACATTTTCGTTGTCGCCCGTCATCATGATCCATCTCTTTATGCCCAGAGCCTTAGTCTGAGTAATAAGATGTTTTGCATTAGCCCTAATCTCATCCTCAAAACTAAAAAAACCAACGAGCCTGTCATTTACTCCGATAGCCACGATACTCTCTCCTTCATTCTTTTTATTTTCAATTAAACTTTTTTGCTCAGCCGACAAAACAACGCCATTTTTCTCCAAAAATGAAACCTTTCCGGAAAAATATTTATCACCATTCTTTTTGAGAGCAATGCCATCGCCAGGCATTTCATTAAATTCATCCGGAGCAATGATATCGACTTTTTCTTTTTTTAAATAATCAAGAATGGTGAGGCTGGTAGGATGATTTGAGTTTATAGAACAAATTCCGGCAATTTCCAAAAACTTATTTTTTTCTATATTAAAATAAGAAATATTTACAACTTTAGAATCTCCCTTTGTAAGCGTACCGGTTTTATCGGTTAAAAAAACATCTATTTTATTTAGTTTTTCTATAACCTCGGCCCCTTTAATAACTATGCCGTGTTTAGCCGCTTTAGAAATAACAATTGTAAAACCAAGTGGTATTGCCACTGCTATATCATCGGCGCAAGTAATAAGTAAAATGCTTAAAACCAAAGACGCGTTATGAGATAAGAGATAAATAACAATTGCCGCCGCCAGGGTGAACAATATATACCAAGTACTAAATTTATCGGCAATTTTTTCTGTTTTAGTTTTTGATCTGGTTGCCTCTTCCACAAGCCCAACAATTTTAGCAAATGTAGTATCCTCCCCAACCTTTTCTACTTTTACCAATAAAGAGCCAAACTCGTTATAGCTAGAACTTAAAACACGTTCACCTACCCTTCTTACTACTAGCTCGCTTTCGCCGGTCAGAGATGATTCGTCTATACTGGCCTGTCCGGAAACTATCACGCCATCTACCGGCACTCGGCTGCCCGGCGCTACCACGACTAGATCATTGATCTGCACTTTTTCTATTGGAATTTCGTTTATAATTTCTTCATTTTTTACTTTAACTTTTTCCGGCCTTAGTTTTAAAAGCTGGGTAATAATATTTTTTGTTCTCGTTTCCACAAAGCGATCAAAAAGTCTGGCTGAGGCCAGCATCAAATTTATAAAAGCGCCGGAAACCCATTGCCCCTCCCAAAAAGTAAAAAACAAAGCAATGGCCGCCAAAAGATCTACCCCAACTCGCTTTTTAAGAATCGAAAAATAAACACTTATTAATACCGGAATAAAACCTAAAAATGAAAGAATTTTTAAAACCCCGACAATCAATTGTTTATCTAAAATATTTCCGCCAGAGGCGGCTCCGCCTTCGGCGGAAAATAAATTAGCCGCCAAGAAAACCAGCAATGTGAAAATTAAAATAACATCAAAGGCTATTCTCCAGTCTAAAATATATTTTAAAATTGAGGCGTATTTTTTCATAACAGATATTATTTATTTAAAAACCAAATGCTATAGGTAAGATAGGCGGCAAAAAATACCCATACGCAATATGGAATTAATAAAGAGGCCGCCAGCACACTAAAAGGCCGGATAAACAGAATCAAGATCAAAACCGAGAGTCCTAAAATGAATGCCTCTATAGCGGCTAAGCCAATTAAATGTTGTCCAAAAAATAAATAGCTCCAAAGGATATTTAAAATAGCATTGGATACAAATAGAATCATGATCCAATGAAAATAACCTGGCTTGAATTGTAAATTCCAAAATATAATGACTGAAATAGCTGTAAGAATAAAAATAAAAGTCCAAACCAGGCCAATTATCGAGCCGGGAGGCGTCCAGGAAGGAAGTTTTATGGTTTTATACCAATCCATTCCCGATGAGGTTATTTGTCCCCCAAAAAAAGATGCTAAAAAAATTACTAATGGAATTATAAAATAATTTAATCTCATATCCTTATTTTATTTCAAAATTAATTACAGTGATCTCGGAATTCTTAGATGTCCTGGCTGTTGCATCCCAAGTACCTACACCACTGGAGGTATAAATAGAAAAATCTCCTTTCTCGTGCAATTCATAATCAAAACCTTTAAAAAAATATCCGTGCTATTACTTTACCCCGCACCTTTTCAGGATTAGGATTTATTTTATATTTATTAAATAATTTATAACTACTATCTAATTATAAACCATTGCGCGTAATTAATTACTAAAAGGTGCGGGGTTTATTATACTCTTGAATAGCGGCCAATAAATTCACTTTCCTCTAAAGCACATCCCGCTATCTCTTTTTCAACGTCTGCTTTTTGAGAAATACTAGAAAGACTCAAAATTTTACTTATTGCAAAAATTTTAAAAAAATACCTATGTTCGCCCTTAAATGGACAAGGACCTCCGTAACCCGGATTTTTAAAATCATTTAAACCACTAGTCGCTCCCTCAGGTATGCTATTTTCTTTAATAAATTTAGTAGTCGGATCTATATTCCAAACCACCCAATGGCTCCAATCGCCGCCCGGTGAATCAGGGTCTTCAACGATTAAAACTAAGCTTCGAGCTTGACTTGGCACATTTTCTATAAAAATTTCCGGACTTACATTTTCTCCGTCACAGGTAAACTTTTTTGGAATTATTTTATTATTTTCAAAGGCAGTGGTATATATCCTCATTAATTTTAACTATAGAATTTTTATAGAGCGCTTAGAAATATATTTTGACAGAAAAATAAAAAACAAAACTCCAGCCAACAATCCGACCTCGGCGATCTTTATCATTGATAAAGAATAGCTGGAAAAATAACCCAAGCCGCCAACCACTGCCATCCAAACCACGGTTGAGATGGCGTCGTAACCTATAAATCTGCGGATCGGAAACCTAAGCATGCCGGCGCGGAATATGATGGCGTGATAGGTGCCATAAGTAAATTTAGAAATAAAAATGGTATGAAAAGTCCTGGAAATAAGATGCTCGTCAAAGGGCGCCGCAATTCTTTCCGCCCAGCCGACCAATCTTGAGTTGTGCTTATCGATCTTTACACCCAGCCAATACCAAAGTAAATCACCAACTAAAACCCCTAAAAATATAACAATTGATAGAGTGGCAATACCGAAAACCCCTTCATTTGCCAAAAAGAACGCCGCAAACAAAAACGGATCGCCCTCGACTATCATAGCTAAAAAGATTATTACATAGTTCCACACCCCCAAACTTGAAATTGCGGTTAAAATAATCGGGCTCATTTAAGATCTATTTAACAACGATCTTTCCCTTCATTGAAGGATGGAGAGCACAGCTATAATCAAATGTTCCGCTATTGATAAATGCAAAAGTATAGCTTTGACCCATGCTTATAATGGGACCATCAAAGCCAGTTCCAACAATTTGATGAGGAAGCGAGTCTTCATTTGTCCAGATAACGAGATTGCCCTTGTTAATATCTAAAGTTTCAGGCTTAAAAGAAGAATCGGATATAGATACGATATACGCTGTTGCCGGCGTTATTTCCGATACTATTCCCGGGGCAGTGGTTGGCTCAGTAAAAGATGGTTGGGTAGCTGGTACTTGTCCTAAATCAATCGGACTATATTGGGACTTGCCCGAAAAATAAACAGCTCCTAATAGTATCACTAGGATAACTACCGCACAGATTATATATTTTTTATTCATTCCGCACATAACAAGGTTTATTTTTTTGCCTTGTATATATTAATTATAAATACCTCATACCACATGCATAACTTTTTACAAATTATGCGTGGGATTTATTTTTTAAAACAAGTTCATTCCGGCCAACTTTTTAGCGGCGCCTGCTTGCGCCTTTTTTAAAGCATCGTTTGTGCACCTTTTAACAATTTCTGATTGTTTTTCAATACTTAAACTTGGATTTAAAACCACATCTTCAATTGTCATCGCGCCATTAACTACTACTTTTACGCCATCAATTTCTGCTTCAAATTTTTCTTTTGTAATTTCATTTTGCAAACCCTTTAATTGAGATAGCTGTTTTAATTTGTCGAACATACTGGGTTTATGTAATTTTACTTACTTTGTATAATTAACGACCGTAGTTTTAAATCTACTATTTATACTAATTTTAGTATTTAAATCTTTTTTCGACAACTCCCCAGTTAATTAATTTAAAAAGGGATTCAATGTAATCTGCTTTTTTTATTCCATAATCCAGCATATAGGCATGCTCAAAGACATCCAAAACTAACAATGGAACACATCCGGAAAAATGACCGGTATCGTGCTCATTTATCCAGACATTAAAAACTCTTTTCGATTCAGGGTCTAGATATAAAATTACCCAACCAATCCCCCTCATTGCAGCCATAGCTTTAAAATCCTTCTGAAACGCCTCAAAAGATCCAAACTCAGCATTAATAACGCTGCTTAATTGTGAAGAAATGCTAAGCGAGCCCTGCTCCTTGGATAAATTTTCAAAATAAAGTTCGTGAAGACGCATACCATTAAACTCCCAGCCAAAACGCCTATTTAACTCGGCGTATTCCGGAGATGCGAACTTGTCGGCTTTTTCCAACTCAACCAAGAGATCATTAACCTTATTAAAGTTATTCACATAGCCCTGATAAAGAGCAAAATGATTTTTTAAAATTGCATCCGAAAATCCCGGAAGACCCAACAAACTATCAAAATTTTTAATCTCGTATTTCATTTCAGATAAAGTATTCTTATATTAATATTTTAATCTCCAAAAAATAATCTGATGGCAGCTCTCATTTCATTGGAAGCCGAACCGCCGGTTACGTGTCTCTGATTATTTTCCATGACATTTATTTTTTTACCGGAAGAAGTGACTATATAGGCCCCGTCAATAAAAGCCAGTTTAAATCCATCGCTACCCCGGCGGATATCGTCGCCAACAACATACCCGAGCTTTCGATTCGACATATCTCGTATGTCATTGCCCTCTATCCATCCAATTTTTTCTCCGTCTCTTTTTATATCATTGCCACTAATTTTTATCATGTTTTAATTATATCAAATTAACTATATTCATGACTTTATCAGACCTTCTGATTACTATTTCTCCGTCGGTTAAAAGATCTATGTGATCCTCCTGGTTATCCCCGTATACAACCGCCGGACCGCGAACTATTTTTATTTTTATCTCGCTGTCTTCTTTTAAAACCATGTGATCGAACTGTTCCGTACTATTATTGAACGCCAACCCGATACCTAGTTCAAAAAAACTATCGGTAATGCTTCGATAATACGCCGTGGAGCCAAATGGAGTGGCAATTACAGCGCCGTCACCAATTACCTCCTTACCCAATTCTTTTCCATTTATCCAAACCCTGTAACGTATTGCGTGGCGCGCATTATTATTGTGTAAAACAATATCATTTACCGCTACTATTTTTTTATTTCCGGCTATGGCTTCCAGTTTAAAATAACTCTTAATTTTAAACTTTCCTTTTTTTATTTTTTTTCCAGATCTTATCGAAGATCCTCGATGACTTTGTAATCTGGACAAAATTTCTTCATTTGTAAAACAACTGGCTTTTTTACAGATCAAGCTGCCTTTTAAAATTATTTTTGGTATACCAGGAAACTCATGCTCGGACTGCATCAAAGTACCGTCGCCGCCATAACTAATAACAAAATCTGGTTTTGATTTCACTATTTCAAAACCGGTCTTTATTACTAATGGCTTTATTAAATTTAAATTTCTTCCGAATAAAATAACTTTTGTCATATATTCTCTAAGTTTTAGATCAGCTGGCTTTGGATCTTAATCTTTTTTAGTTTTGATTTCTTTACCTTATTTTTCTCGGAAATGATTGTTTTAGTTTTAGACCGGCCGGTCCTTGGGATTTGGGCTGTTTCTTTTTCATTGGCCGCCTCCCGATAATTACAATAATCACACTCTAGATCAGCTGCCGGTATTTCTTCTAGCATCAAACATTTTTTAGCTGCTAAAATAGTCTTTTCCACCCAAGCATCATTTCCTTTATAGGGAATAATTTTAATATTAAATTCCAGCTTGGCATCAAAGGCCTCTGCATCGCGCCTGCCATTACAATAAACAAAATAGCCGGTATCAGAAACTTCAAAACCATTTTGGCGCATAAGCCACTGATAAAATTCCATTTGGTTTTTATAACCCACCTGCCAATCCGCATCCAAACTGACTTCTTCATCCTTGCTTGTCGCTTTATAATCCACAATATACAAAACCTCCTTCTTATCAACCCAAATATCATCTACTGCGCCGGTCAAAATAAGATTAGCCGGTTTATAAAAATATTGGACGCCCTTAAAATTTTCCCGCCATTCATCTATCATGGGATGACTAAATGGAATTAGATCTAAGCCATAGGTCTTCATAAGCGGGTGTATATCTTTAGCCACCCTATGCAAATCAAATTCCTTTTTAAGTAAAAGATCTACTGCGCTATTAAGACTAAATGGAAACCCTGGCGGCCTGCCGATGCCCAATCTTCTATCTAGATAAAAACACCTCGGACAATTCAAAAAAAGCTCGATCTTAGAACGACTCAATTTGAATGGCTCTTCGCTTTCAGCTTTAAAAATATTTCTTGATCTGCCGGGATTATAATATTTTGACATGTTTCAAATTTAAAAATTAAAAATCAAAATGGAAAATTAACTGCCCCCTGTCATTGCGAGGCGGCCGAAGCAATCTATTTTCCATAGGATTGACGCGTCGCGGACCCCTCACAATAACGGAAAAAGATTCACAAATTTGTGCTAATTCGTTATTCGTTGATTTGTTTATTTTTTTCTTGTAACAGCTTCTTTAGCTCAACAAGTTGAAACCTTAATTCTCTTATTTCGCGCATGATCCTGGCATCATCTTCAAATTCATGAGCCAAATCCTGCTCTTCAGCCGCCACTATTCTTTCGACGGCTGTTTTTTCCTTTTTTATCCCTGAAATAATGATTTCATTTCCAATAAAAGAAGAGATGAGGGTTCCCATTGCCATTAATAAAATCGCGCCAACAAATATTGACACAAAACTATTTTCTAAAAATGGCATTGTATCTGCGGTGTGCCAAATCCCCCTCCAAAAAAGAATTATACCGGCACCGGTCAAAAAGGCATAAAGGATCGGATAGTGACTCAAAAACATTCTATTTTTATCTTCGAATTTATCAAAAAATTTATAAATTGCTTTTAACATAATGATTAATTATTTTTGAATAAATTTCTGGTATCAGTCATTGTCGGACCTTTTTGTTTCATATATAAAGATTTTTTTCTCTTACTGTATGGATTTTCTGCCGGCGAAGTTAATGGGCTCACAGCAATCTGACAAATATACATTCCGGGATATAGGGCTACAGCAACATTAGATTGATTGCTTATTTCTAAAGTAATAGTCCCCTCAAAACCAGGATCAACAAATCCAGCCGTATGAACCAAGATCCCCATTCTTGCCAAAGAACTTTTTCCTTCGACAGTAACAACGATCTCATCTGAAACTTTTATATATTCAGCGGTGCTGGCAATAATAAAACTACCCGGATGAACTATAAAGGGTTCATCCTTTTTTAGCTTGATCGTCTCCATAAAATGCGGCGGAATTGGTTTTTTTGTATCCAAAAGACTGAACTTATCAATCCGAAACACTTTAAATTCATCGGCTAATTTTAGATCAATTGAGGCGGGCCCAACTTGATCACTCACTAATTCAGGTTCAAAGCAAAGCTTTTTCTTCTTTATTAACACCCTTAAATCCTTGTCAGAATATATCATTATATTAAATAAAATTTATTTAATGTAATTATACACTAGATTTTATAAAAAATATTCCCAAAAAATAAAAAGTTAAAGATTTTTGGTTTGTCTTCTATTGAAATTAATAGCAAATCTATGAGCCTCATTTCTAACTGCCTGAAATATCTTTTTAGAAGTTATAAGTAAGTCCCTATTAGATTTTTTGGTATTGGCAATTATTAATTTATCTTCAGTATAAGCGCTCGCGCTATGCCCGCCGATTTTAGCCAGGCCAACTATCGGAACAAAGATATTTCTTTTGTTCAATATCTCTTTAGCGGCTTTTACCTGATTAAGCCCACCATCTACAAAAACAATATCCGGCAACGTCCACTCTTTATGATTCAACCTTCGCTCCAAAACCTCCCTAAGCATTGCTAAGTCGTTATAGTTTCTCCGCATACTTACGACCGCGTCAGTCGTAAAATTTTTAATTTTAAATAAGCGATTCTGGGAAGGATTTTTTTCTCCACCCTCAAAAACCACCATTGCTCCTACTGGATTCTTTCCTGATAAATGGGAAATGTCGTATCCCTCAATTCTGCCAAAAACACTCTTATCCCCAAACCTCTTATTCTTATTTACGACCGCGTCGGTCGTAATATTTTCTCTGCCTTGCAATAAAGCCACATCGTTAACTTGTTCCAATGCCTTAATTTTTTCCGGATTCTGTTTTTTTAAATTTTTTAATAATCTTTTCCTTTGTCCACCAAAAAACAAAGCTATATTATCAATATTTTTCTTATAGTCTTTTTGGCTTATAGCGTCCACGCAAATTCCGGGACATAGACCAATCTGCTGATCAAAACATGGCTTGCCCTGGCCAGGCGAGCATTTTCCAAAAGGAAAAATTCTTCTTACTAATCCCAACGCTGTTCGCAGTAAACGATAGCTCTGATATGGACCGAATATTTTTAATCCTCCGACACCACCCGCCTTCGCATTGCTTCGGCGAGGCAAGTATTTTTCAAGCTCTCTGCCACGAACAGTCAAAACTTTAGGATAATTTTCTCCACGCCCTGAGCCTGCCGAAGGATTAGTTATCACTAAATAATCAAAAGACTTATTGTCTTTTTCCTGAACATTATATTTCGGCCAATATTTTTTAATCATATTGGCCTCCAAAATAATCGCCTCTAAAAGAGTTTTAGTTTTTTCAAATTTTAAACCCCTGGCCAACTGAACCATTTCAGAGATGCGCGGATCTTTAGTTCTGAAATAACTGGCTATTCTTTTTTTAAGCGAACCGGCTCGACCTATATAAATAGGCCTTTGCCCGCCATAGCCTTGGCGACGGCGGGTTTTTTCACCCAAAAAGAAATACACCCCGGGAGAATTAGGAAATGTTTTGGATATCTTATGAATTTTTTCATAAATCGAAATAGGCATATAAATTTATTTTGAAAGACCGTATAGAGCTAAATGCTTATTCTTATAATTCATATTAAAAGTAACATTTATCCCCTGAATATATTCAGGGAGAATAAAATTATTCGCCGAATCTTCATCGGCAAATTCAACTTCAAGAACGATTAACCCCTTCAATCCACCCAAATATTCATCGAATTCTAATTTAAGTCCATTTGACAAAGTTCTAAAATATCTTATCTTCTCAATTCTACGACCCTCTGTTTTCGGCCACATTATATTAAAAAACCACTTCGGTATTCTTATCTCTAGCTCTTTCCTGGACAACGCCCCACTACTCTTATAAGTCAGTAGATATTTGTCACCTTTCTTACGAAGTCGCAATTCATTTTCATCAGCAATAAGATATCCCTGATCAATATGAATGCCCTCCCCCAAATTATCGGGTAGTTTATTCAATCTGTATTTCTTTTCAATCTCCATAATTAATATAATAAATTACCTTATTTCTTTAAATACGGCTTCAAGTATTTCCCGGTAAGAGATTTTTTATTATTTACAATTTCTTCCGGAGTTCCTACGGCAACTATTTTTCCTCCACCGGAACCGCCCTCGGGCCCCATATCAATAATATAATCCGCTGTTTTGATCACGTGCATATTGTGTTCAATAACGATCACTGAATTGCCCTTTTCCACCAGCCTTTCCAAAACAGCCAGAAGCATTTTTACGTCTTCATAGTGAAGCCCGGTTGTCGGCTCGTCCAAAACAAACGCTACGTTTCTTGCCATTGGCTTTGCCAATTCTTTAGAAAGTTTTATGCGCTGAGCCTCTCCGCCAGAAAGAGTTGTAGCGCTCTGGCCAAGTTTGATATAACCCAAACCAACTTCTTTCAGGACTTTTAACACATCAACTATCTGATAAATTTCGGAAAATAGATCACAAGCCTCGTCCACGGTCATATCCAAAACATCGGCGATGTTTTTATTTTTATATTTTACCTCCAAAGTTTCTTTATTAAATCTCTTTCCCCTGCATACATCACATTTAACCAAAACGTCCGGCAAAAAATGCATTTCAATTATTTTCATTCCGGCTCCTTCGCAAGCCTCGCATCTTCCACCCGGCCTGTTAAAAGAGAATCTGCCTTTGCCATAGGCTCTTTCTTGAGCCTCGGGCAACATAGCAAATAAATCTCTAATGGGCCCCCAAACACTGGTATATGTTGCGGGGTTGGATCGAGGGCTTTTTCCTATCGGAGACTGATCTATCTCGACTATCTTTTTAAGATATTCCGTGCCTGTTATTTTTGCTATTCCTTCTAAATTGAAAAATCCGCTTATTTTTTTCCAAACATTTCTTGAAAAAAGATTTTCTACCAAAGTTGATTTTCCACTGCCGGATACCCCGGTAACGCAAACAAAGCGCCCAAGAGGAACTTCAAAATCAATATTTTTAATATTGTTCGAACTAGCGCCGATTATTTTTATAGTTCCCCTATCCTTATCTCTTCTTTTTTCGGGAATCTCGATTTTTTCTTTTCCATTCAAATAATCTATGGTCAAAGATTTGCCAGCAGGAGATTTTAAAACCGCCGGCATTTCTCCGGTCTTCACTACCTCGCCGCCTTTTACCCCGGGACCCGGACCAATCTCAACAAAATAATCAGAACTCAAAATAACTCTTTCATCGTGTTCCACAACAATTAAAGTATTTCCATAATCACGCAATTGTTTTAATAATTTTATCAGTCTTTCATTATCTCTTTCGTGCAGACCGATCGTTGGTTCGTCTAAAACATAAAGTGTCCCTGAAAGCTTAGACCCTATCTGACTAGCCAAACGAATGCGCTGAGATTCACCACCGGACAATGTTCCGGACTCCCTATTCAAGGTTAAATAATCCAACCCCACTTCCAATAAAAACTCTAAGCGGGAAATTATTTCTTTATTTACATTTTTGGCTATAAGTTTTTCATTTTCATCAAAAACATCGTTTAGATCGGCAAAGAATTCATATACTTTATCTATAGTAAGAGAAACAACTTCGTGAATGTTTTTATTATTTATTTTTATCGCTAAAACTTCTTTTTTTAATCTAGCCCCATTACAAATTTCACAGATCTTGGATTCACCCCCTCCTTCGCCAAGGCTATGGCGGGCAAAGAAAAATTCTCGTCCCAAACCATGACAGGCTTCGCAGGCCCCAAAAGGGCTATTAAAAGAAAAAAGTCTTGGTTCAATTTCCGGAAAAGCAAAGCTATCGTGAGGACAAGTCCAATGAGAAGAGAATAAAGTTTCTTCCTTGTTGGCAAAAGATGCAATTACTAAGCCCTTGCCGTATTCTAATGCCGTTTCTACAGCCTCAAACATTCTAGTCTGATCATTTACCAAAACTTTATCCACTATAACTTCAATGCTATGCGCGCCATATCGCTTCATTTCCACCCTTTCATGAAGAGATTTTATTTCTCCATCTACTCTGGCCTCGCTAAAACCATCTTCAAAAAGATTTTGTAATAACTGAAAATATTCGCCCTTTCTACCGCGAACAATTGGTGCAATTATCGTTGCATAATCAGATTTATTTTTAACCGCATTCTTTTGGATCGCTTCAACCATTTCTTCCAAGCTCATCTTCTTGATCACTCTTCCACAATCAGGACAAAACGGCTTACCGACTCTGGCATACAAAACCCTCAAATAATCATAGATCTCTGTGAGTGTTGCCACGGTTGAACGCGGATTATGAGAATGTGCTTTTTGATCTATAGCAATAGCCGGAGATAATCCTGTTATTTCATCTACATCCGGCTTTTCCATTTGGCCTAAAAATTGTCTGGCATAAGGAGACAAGGATTCAATATATCTTCTCTGGCCCTCGGCAAAAATAGTTTCAAAAGCCAAAGACGACTTACCGCTTCCGGAAAGCCCCGTGAAAACTATCATTTTATTTTTAGGAAGCGTTAAATCTATATTCATAAGATTATTTACCCTCGCCCCCTTTATTACAATTTCATTTTTCATATTTTTAGATTACTTGCCCCGTACTAAATTCTGATTTTAGTGCGGGGTTAACCCTGGCTCCTTTTATTATTTTGTCTTTCATAGATAAACATACTAATCAACGAATTATACAAATATTAACGAATAGCAACGAATGTTTTAAGTCTTTATTCGTAGCCATTAGTAGATTGGTACTTATTCGTATATTGGTATGATTTTATTCGAATTCTCTAATATCTTTTGTGATCGACTTCGGGGTTATATGATGTTTTTTGTTATAAGCCAACTGAATTACTCTTCTGCGTTCGCATTCGCCCATGGCGCGATTCATAGAGCCAGTTACTGAATCAGCATACAAGATCACTCGCCCGCCGATATTTCTAGCAGCACGGCCCATTGTCTGTATAAGTGAAGTTTCTGAACGTAAAAATCCTTCTCTGTCCGCGTCTAAAATGGCCACCAAAGAAACTTCCGGAAAATCCAATCCTTCACGAAGCAAATTAACACCAATTAAAATATCAAATTTCTTTTTCCTAAAATCGCTTAGAATTTTCGTGCGATCCATAGTCTTGGTATCGCTATGCATAAAAGTTGATTTAAATCCTTTTTCTATAAGGAAGTCATTAAGTTCCTCGGCCATCTTTTTTGTCAAAGTGATTATTAACGTTCTTTCGTCTTTTTTCGCAGTCTCAATAGCTTGCACCATTACATCGTCAATCTGACTTCTATTCTTTTTCTTATTAAAAACTGGTCTTACTTCAATCGGAGGATCTATTAAGCCGGTTGGGCGAACAATTTGTTCTACAACTCCCGACGCTTCGGTCGGGACTCCGACCCCTTGGCGTCGGAGTTGTTTAACCGATTTGCGACTCTCTTCTAATTCAAAATCACCCGGTGTAGCAGAAGTAAAAATAGTTGCACCGATTCTTTCTTGGAATTCTTTAAAATTAAGCGGCCTATTATCAAGAGCAGAGGGCAATCTCCAACCATGTTCGGACAATACTTTTTTTCTAGCTTGATCGCCGGCATACATTCCAGATATCTGCGGTACGGCAATATGACTTTCATCAATAATAGTAAGAAAGTCCGGCATGCCATTTTTATCTTTTGGAAAATATTCCAAAAGAGTATCCGGCGGATCGCCGGAAAGCTTGCCCGATAAATGCCTGGAGTAATTTTCAATACCATGGCAATATCCTAGCGTCTTTATCATTTCCAGATCATATTTAGTTCGACGCTCCAATCTTTCTGCTTCTAAAAGTAATCCATTTTTTTGAAAGAATTTTAATCTTTCTTTAAGTTCTTCTTTAATTTCTTTAATAGCCCGCTCTCTGTCCGGAATACTGGTCACGAAGTGTTTTGGTGGAAAAATTACCAGATCACCTAGCTCTTGTTTAATAGTTCTGGTTGTTTTTTCTAAAATAGCCAAACTAGATATTTTCTGGCCCTCAAGCTCGATCCTATAAACTAATTCCTCGGAGGCGGCGATAATTTCCAAAACATCACCGCGAACACGAAATTCACCTCGTTTCACAACGGTGCTATTTCGAGTAAATCCAATTCTAATTAATTGCTTAATTAGATCGCCCCTGGTAATAAGCTGGCCAACTTCCAATTTGATAACGGATTCAAAATATCTTTCCGGAAGGCCAAGGTTATATATACAAGAAACCGAAGCTACCACAATTACATCGCGTCTGGTTAAAAGAGCCGATGTAGCCAAATGCCTAAAACGATCGATCTCTTCATTGATCATAGCCTCCTTGTCTATATATGTATCCGTCACCGGCAAATAAGCTTCCGGTTGATAATAATCGTAATAAGAAACAAAGTAACAGACTTTGTTATCCGGAAAAAAAGCCTGGTATTCCTGATATAGCTGAGCAGCCAAGGTTTTGTTTGGCGCAATTACCAAAGTTGGTTTCTGTATCTTTTCAATAACATTGGCCATCGTAAATGTCTTGCCACTACCGGTAACACCCAATAAAGTTTGATAATTTAATCCTTTTTCAAGACCCCTAAGCAAGCCTGTAATGGCTTGGGGCTGGCTTCCGGCTGGCTTATATTTAGAAACTATTTTAAAATTTTTCATTTTATTTATTTTTCAGCCAGAGGCTGATCCGCCTTTGGCGGAGAATTTATTTATCATAGATTATTATTTATACCAATATACAAATGGATGCTAATCTACAAATGAATGCGAATTTTTTTATTCGTAGATTTGTATTATGGTTTGCGCCTCGCAAATATAGAAAACCCCCCTCGTTTTGAAACATAGGGGTGCTTACGATCAATTTATAGCCGTACAATAACACCGTCAAAAATAAAAAGCAATGTATTGTATCTGGCCTTATATATATTCAGTCCAAAAGAAGCCACTAAAAATAAATAAGGGATGTTTATTGTTAGTTATAAAGCTTTTAAAATTATTTTCTGGCATATATAAAATTATTCATAAATAGTTGAAAATAGCGATGTTTTACAAAAGAAAAACCTGATTTTTTTAAAATATCCACTAACCTTTCTTTATTAAAATAATTTTTATGATCTCTAATTTCGTCTTCGTTAATTATTTTTAATTTAAAAGATAAAAATTCTAGTACTGGTTTTGCATAAGTCGATGGAGTAGTTAAAAGCAATATTCCGCCAGGTTTAAGAACTCTAAATATTTCCTTCGAATTTAATTGTGGGTTTTCTAAATGCTCTAAATTTGCTAAGGAAACGACCAAATCAAAAGAAGCTGTATTAAATGGAAGATTTTGATTTAAATCGGATTTAACTAGTTTTATTTTAGAATCTGTAACGTTCTCGTTAACAGAAATATCAACCCCAATACCACTTAATATTCTATTTCTATTTTTTATCAGAAAGAAGCCGTTATAGCCACACCCCAAATCCAAAACCTTAGAATTTTTAGGAATATATTTAGCGATCTTATTAAATCTACAATTGCTTAAAAAACCCCCTAAAATAAGTCCTCTTTCTTGAAAATGAGATTTCTTAATCATTATTATAAATAATATATCATTTTAACAATTTAACTAAAAAATAATACCCCGCAATATAGCAAAATAAAAAGCAAGAAAACTACAATCCTCCTCGTCTTTGAAGCTCAAATAATAATTCATCCGCCAAATCTTTTTGTCCGTTTTCTTGATAAAACATAATTAAAGCTTTATAGGCACTAAAATAATTTGGATTAACAATAATAACTTCCTTCCATTTTTGAGCAGCTTCTTCTTTTTTATTCGTATTCCAATAGGCCAACCCCATATTATAAAGCGCGTTGCCATAGTATGGATTTATTTTAAGCTCGGCTTCATATTCTTTAATGGCATTTTCAAAATCACCCCTACTCGCATAAATCAGACCAAGATTATTGTGCGCCATTGGTTCTTCGGGATTCAACCTTAATGATTCTAAATATTCTTTTTCGGCCTCATCTACTCGCCCATCCAACCAATACATAGCTCCTAAATTTCGGTGCGCTAAAGGAAAGTGCGGAGAATTTTTAACTGCATTTTCCCAAAATGTGATCCTGCTTAAAAAAACTCGGCTGGAAAATATATTAATAAATAAAAACAAAGCAATTATAAAAATAAATACTATTTCCTTTAAATAACGCTTTTTAAAAATTTCATCCCAATTTATTTCTAAAAATATAATTAAAATACCGATCAATGGAATATATATTCTATGTTCCATAAAGTCTAACGGCCCGCCCTGATTTGGGCGCAAGAATGATGGAATCAAAAGGACCAAGAACCAGACTGAACCAAAAATAACCCTGTTCAGCTTTAAGCTCTTTCTGCTTAAAAGAATTAAAATCGCGATCAATAAAGTTGCTAATATGCCATAAAAAAGACTTGAATCTTGCAGGATAGGATAAACCGAAAGATCAAAAGGAAAAAACACCTTTCCAATATATAAAAATAGCCCGGGCAAATTAATGATCAGTGATCTTAATATCTGGACAAATGACATGCCGATCCCTCCTCCGCCAAGAGCTTGGCTGCGAAGAACGAACCAGAAGATCAAGGCCGCTAACCAGCCAATGAGCATGGCAAGCAATTTGCCAAAAACCTCTCTCTGTTTTTTTTGCGATCCATCATCGCCCGGTTTACCCAAACTTTTCTTATTAAAAAAACCGCAACAGGCAAGATAAAGATCCTTTCTTTCTAAAAATAAATATAAGGCAAATAAGATCGGAACAAAAACAGCTGTTTCTTTTTGAAGCAGGGCTAGCAGAAAAAATATCAGATGAAGTATCAAATCCTTGATCTTATATTCTTTTAAATAATCAATTAAATAAATAAAGGAAAGAATAATGAAGATTGCCAATATAGTTTCGGTCCTTCCCGGCACCCACGAAGCAATACGGGTCGAAATTGGATGTATGGCGAGTAATAACGAAGCGAGGAAAGAAGATAGCCGGCTATAATTTAACTTTTGTAAAAAAATGAATAACAGATAAACAGTGGCTAGGTGAAGCAGGATATTTGAAAGATGATAAATAAAAGGATCCTTTCCTCCAATGGCCGCATCGATCATAAGGGAAACCGTTAGCATCGGCCTGTAATAAAATGCGCCAGCCCGCTGGCCATAAAAAAGATCGTGCTTGAATACCTCGAAAAAATTAGAAAAATTAGAAATAGTATGAAAATCATCCAGGATCAAGGCGCTATCGTCCAAATAAGAAAGGCCAAATGATACGGCTTGCCCATACAATGAAAAAATAATAATGGCCAATATCAAAAAAATGTGCCAATTTTTTAAATTGTTTATAAAAGAAAGGTTCATCTTAAATTATTTTTTAAATAAAAAAGCCAATACAAAAATAAAGAAATTACACAAAACAATTGAAGCTCCGGCGGGAATATTTAAAATAATAGACAAGATAATTCCGGTAAGCACCGAAAAGACTGCGAAAATAGCCGAGATAAAAATAGTAGCCTTAAATGATTGTTTCAACTGCAGGGCTGTCACGGCAGGTAAGATTAAAAGCGAGGAAACAAGCATAACCCCAACTACCTTAACCGCCAAAACAACGGTAATAGCAGTAAGAATAACCAATAAAGAATTAACCAATTCAGTCTTTATTCCGGTTGTTTTGGCATAATCCTCATTAAACGTAATTGAAAAAAGATCATAGTAAAATAAATAAATAACCGCCAAAACCACAAGCGATAAAAAGATAGAAAAATACATTTCTGCAGAACTAATAGCTAAAATGTTACCAAATAAATAACTAAAGAGGTCGACGTTAAATCCGTTGCTAATACTAGCTAAAATAACACCCATCGCAATTCCCGCAGAAGAAACTATCCCTATAGCCGCATCGCCGGAAAATCTTCCTTTTTTAACCAATTTTAAAATAAAAACTGAAGCCAAGACAACAACCGGAACAGCAAAGTAAATGGGATATAAGCCAAAAAATAAGCCCAATGCTATTGCGCCAAAACTAACGTGTGCCAATCCATCACCAATCAATGAAAGTCTTTGTAGTACCAAGAAAAGTCCCAATACCGAACACAATAAAGCCACGAAACTTCCGGCAATGAAGGCTTTTTGGACAAATGCAAATTGTATTATTTCTAAAATATCCATATAAATTTTATTAGTTGCCATGCATATCTTCATGTTGATGACAAATAGAGTGCTGAAGATTTTTACCAAAATATTTTTCCATATCCTTAGAATCACAAAAGTTTTTTAGCGGTCCGAAAAATACGGTTTTTTTATCAATATATAGAAGCTTCCTAGCAAAATTCCCTATATGACCAACATCGTGACTTATAAGTAATATCGTTACTCCTTTTTCCTTGTTTAATTTATTTAATATCTCAAAAAAAATCCCCCTGATCTCCGGATCCAGTGCGGTGGTCGGCTCATCTAAAATTAGTATTTCCGGATTACTAACTAGAGCGTGCGCCAAAAAAACCCTTTGCTGTTGTCCCCCGGAAAGCTCGCCTATCAATTTGTCTTTTATGTCCGAGATTCCCAAAAGTTCCAATGCCGCAATTATTCTCTCTCCGTCCTTTAAATAAATTCTTTTTGGAAAAATCTTTTCACTAAGAAGCCCTAACGCAACGACCTCTTTAACGCTTGCCGGAAACAATGGATTGGACAATGCCAAGCTTTGAGGCAGGTATCCTATTTTGCCCCATGTATTAAAATTATCCAAAGAAATCCCATCTATCGATATTTCTCCTTTTTCCGGCTTCACCAAACCCAACAACGTCTTAATTAAAGTAGTTTTTCCGGAACCATTCTGTCCGGCAATACCAACATAGTCCCCTTTTTCAATATCAAAAGAAACTCCGGAAAAAACTTCCCGATCTCCATATTTAACAGATAAATTTTTTACGGAAATTATTGGCATTGTAAACCTGTTTTTAAATTTACCAAGTTATTATTCATTATATCAACAAAAGACACTTTATTGTTAAGCTCTTTCTTTGTTATCTTCTCCGCAGTACTTAAAAGAAGCAACTGCGCCCCTGTTTCCTCCGAAATTGTTTCAGCAATTTTTGGCGAAGAAAGCTCTTCATAAAAAACATATTTAATGCCGTTCTTTTTTAATTCATTTATTAATCGGGCGAGATCTTGCGCAGTTGGCTCGCTATCCGGTGCGAGACCCTGCGCGGCTAGATAATTTAAATTGTATCTTTTAACTAAATAACCAAAAGCATAGTGCCCTCCATATATTAAAGTCCTGGTTTGGCAGCTAGTTAAACCAATTTTAAAACTATTATCTAAGTCCCCCAGTTCTTTTTTAAGCTTATCGGCGTTCTGAATATAATAACTACTATTTTGCGGATCTTTTTTTATGAGGGCTGATAAAATATCATCAGCTATCAGTTGCGAATTATTAAAATCTAACCAAACATGAGGATCGATGCCGGTAGAATCCAACTCATCCCTTGATCCTTTTCCGCCAAAGGCGGATCCGCCTTTGGCGGATAATAAATTACCAACCTCGCCGACTCCAACTATTATCAAATCCTCATTATTTACACTAGCCAAAATATCTTTAGCCCACGGCTCCATAAAATCCCCTGTATAAACAATAATATCAGCGCTATTTATTTTAAAAATATCACTTGGTTTTGGCTCGAATGCATGCGCCTCTACGCCTGGGGGCAAGAGTAAGGAAACCCCCGCCTTATCTCCGCCAATAATTTTGGCAAAGTTATAATAAGGAAAAAGCGTGGTAACTATATCTACTTTTTCTGTATTTTTATTAAAAATACTCTGACTATTTAGCAATAAAAAAGAGAGTGCCAATAGTACGACAACTAATATTAAAATTATCTTTAATTTATAGCTCATTTTATTTTTTAATAGATCCAAACATCAATTGCTCCTGAACCGCCCTCATTTAGCTTTGCATCCCTAAATTTTAATTTTTCTTTTTTTAAAATTCCCTGAATGAACGGTTTTAGAACGCTTTGCTTATTTTCTGAATTAAGTCCCTTTCCGGTAATTATCCTGACTTTATGAAATCCCAAAGAATGCGCCTTGTCTAAAAATTCATAAAACTCTACTTCCGCTTGAATCCTGATTAACATGTGGAGGTCAATCTCATCACACACCTTTTCCGAAAAAAAAGACTTAGACATTTTTAACCAAAATATCACTAATTACATCGGCTGCAGATGCCACCCTATCGGCAGCATTAGATAAATGTCTATATACCTCCCTGGTCTTTAAAATTTTTATAACATCATTGGTGCTAAAAAGTTCCGCTAAAGCCTGGCGATAAAGACGTTCGATTTTGTGCTCGGATTTTTTTGCTTTAATAATATGTTCGATACAAACACCAGGGTGGTCCTTAATATTTTTAACAGCCATGGCTATGCTCTTAGAAGCCTCAAAAAGAATTACAACGGTTTGCTTGATATGTTCATCCGGCTTGATATCTAAAACCAACATTTCTTCCACAGTAGTTTCGGCATAGTCAATCACGTCATCTACGGCGCGAGATAAAGAGAAAATGTCCTCTCTATCTATAGGGGTAACAAAAGACCTGTTTATGTCATCGATTAAAATTCTTCTAATTTCATCGGCTTCTTCTTCTAATTGACTAACCCTATTGCCATTATCTTGAGTAGGATTGTTTATAAATTCAAGTAAGGCGCCCAAACCTTCCTGGGTTTTATTCGCCTGATCTGAAAGCAGTTTATAAAAATCTATTTTTTTGAAAAAATTAAAGCTCATGTTTTAAGTTTAAAATGTAAATATCAAAAATTAAAATTACAGATAAAAAATGTTAAAATCACTTCTTACCTTTCAATGTCAGTATACTAGACGCTAAAATATTAGCAATTTCAATCAGCTCTTTCAAAAGCCACTCTATTTCTTGTTTGTCTCCCGTATTAACATCTCATAGGAGTGTTAGCCAAACCTTTGATTCGTTGGCTGATTTTAAAGAACGGGTAAAAAAGTTGATAAAATCTTTATTAAAGCTAGCTGAGTTAGCTTCAATGTAATTAGCTAAAATACTCGTTCCGCTTCTTAGAAGTTGCTTGCCCATAACATTTCCAACAGAATCTTTGGGAAGCGCATCAATAAACTTAATTAGTCTTATAACCCAGTTATACGATCTTTTCTTGAATTCATTTTTGAATTTTGCATTGTCATTTTCCATTTTTATTTTTTAATTTTTAATTTTTAATTATTTATGATCTTATTTAACACCAGATAAGAAAGCCCCGCGACTAATCCGCTAACCGGCATAGTAATAAACCAAACTATAACTATATCTTGAGCAATTTGCCATCTAATCATTTTTGGCCTGAAAGCCGCGCCAGCACCCATCACTGAAGAAGAAATTACTTGGGTCGTAGAAACTGGAAAACCAAAAAGAGATGCTATATATATAACCACCGTGGAAGCTACCTGAGAAGCAAAACCATGTATCGGCCTTATCTTGTAAAGACCGGAACCTAATTTTTTAATAATTCTTTTTCCGCCCACGAGAGTTCCAAACGCTATAGCCGTGGCGCAGGCCGCAATAACCCAACCGGGAATTTCTATATTTCCAGACACGGACGGAGAATACAAACCAAGGATCACTAAAGAAAAAGTAATAACACCCATTGTTTTTTGGCCATCGTTCGTGCCGTGAGAAAGAGCCTGCGTTATCAAAGAAACTATTTGAAGTTTTTTAAAAACATTATTTATCTTAGGAGAAAACCACTGGCTAAAAACTAACGTTATCTGGGTAAAAATATAAGTCGCAACGAAACCTATTATCGGCGAAGCGATCATAATTACTACAATCAACTCAACTTTTTTCCAATTAATTAATTCCGGACCCCAACCAAACAAAAAGGCACCCACCAAACCACCAATTAAAGAATGTGAAGAAGAAGATGGGATGCCAAAATACCAAGACGTTATATTCCAACAAATCGCGCCAATAAGCGCGGCGAAAACAACTAAAATTCCGGAAGCGCCTTCGGTTAGCGCGCGCGGATCAACAATTCCCGATCCAATTGTTTGAGCCACAGCTGTTCCTAAAAAATAAGCGCCAAAAAAATTAGCAATAGCAGCCACCAAAAGCGCTATGCCCGGATCAAGTGCCCGAGAAAAAATAATCGTGGCCACCTGATTGGCCGAATCATTAAAACCATTGGTAAAATCAAAAAATAAGGCAATTGCAACTACCAAGATAGCTACCAAAATAACTGTTTCCATTCAAAAATTATAATACAAAAACAACTGACTAGCGACTAGTGAATTATTTATATATATCACGCCAATATAGACAGAAATAAAATTCGCCTATTAGAGCGAATTTTATTTTAATATTTAAAGATTAAGTATTAATCAAAAATATTATTTTCAATCCTCATCTCTATTTCTTTAGTAAGCAATGCCGCGTGAACCTTCTCTTCTTTTAACATTTTCTTCAAACTAACAACGCTGTGGCATTTAATTTTAATAGCGTCTTTAATATAATGTTTTTCTAACCTCCAAATCTTATCAAGAGACATATGAAGAAGTTTTATTAAATCGTAATTTATATTTTTCATTTATTATATTAGCAATATTAACTTTCCGGCCTTTCTATTATTATAACAAAATAAGGTCAAACTTCCCCTTTATCCTCGCACCTATTTATAGACGAGGGGGTTTATTTTTTCCTATAATTTTGTTATATTATTTCTATCCAAACATTCCGCGATAGCTCAATGGTAGAGCGGCGCCCTGTTAAGGCGATGGTTCCAGGTTCGAGTCCTGGTCGCGGAGCCCAGTTGGTCGTTTTGAGAAAGTAAGTACGTGATTAAATGGAGAACATAAGTAAGGAAACGGTACCTGACACCGTTTCCAATCCAAACTGTGACCAAGATTGCCGAGGGATTGGGAATAAGTATTGATGCTTTGATTAAATAAACTTTATGAAAAAAATAAATCCTTGGACACAATTAAGTATTGATTACGCAAGCCAGAAAAGTTATTTGGACGATCTATTTCAGGTATATCCGACAATTCCGGAAGGGATACGTGAACCTAACGGAGAACTTTGGAAAGATGTGGAAAAAGCGTTTGAAAAGCGAGACAACGTCACGCTTATGAAAAATCTTTTGAAACTAGATTTGTTCCCGATTAAAGATTCCTATGTGGCTTATCTGAAAAGGGACAAGACCGCGTTAGAGCGAAATCCAGCAACGTCTGCCCGACTTTCGGGACGCTTGTATGAAATGGGGCTTGATAAAATTTTTGCGCGTTGTTCTGAACCAAAAGAAACAAACCGCCAAATCGGCCCGCTTTTCAAACGTTGGCTCAATAAAAAAGCGTTGGGAATTCAGCCGGTAAAACTCGATGAATTTTTGAAAGCGAAAGGAAATGCTGTTTTGGATGCCAACGATGCGGAAATGATGAAATTTGCGCGAGAACATCTAAATTACAAACACAACAAAGGATTAGATTTTATCGCCCGCTTCAACGGAAAATATGTTATTGGTGAAGCGAAGTTTTTAACCGACTTTGGCGGACATCAAAACGCTCAATTCAATGACGCCATCGCCACAATCAAAGCTAAAAATGTTAAAGCAATCAAGGTGGCGATCCTTGATGGTGTCCTATACATCAAAGGCAAAAACAAAATGTATAAAGACATAACTGGAAAACTAAAAGAGGAAAACATAATGAGCGCACTTGTTTTGCGTGAATTTCTATATCAACTATAGCCTCTATGCTTATCACCTATGAAAATAAAAAGCATGAGAAAGATATTCTCGAAAAAACTTCGAGAATTAAACTAAAAACTATATCGGGCAAGGGAGCGAAAAATAAGCTCATCCATGCCGATAATCTTTCTACCCTCAAAACCCTACTTGACGATTATTCGGGTAGGGTTGATTTGATTTATATTGACCCTCCATTTGCCACAAACGGACATTTCAAAATCAGCGATGACCGTGCAAACACAATCAGCAGTAGTAACGGAGACGCTATCGCTTACAGCGACACTCTTATTGGAGCGGATTTTTTAGAATTTTTGCGCGAGAGGTTGATTTTTTTGCGAGAGCTTTTATCAGAGCGCGGGTCAATCTATCTCCATATTGATTACAAAATTGGACACTATGTAAAGCTCATAATGGACGAAGTATTTGGTCGTGATATGTTCCGCAATGATATAACTCGTATCAAGTGCAATCCAAAAAATTTTCACCGCAAAGCATACGGCAACATAAAAGATTTGATACTTTTTTATTCAAAGTCGACTACACCGACATGGAATGACCCGCGCGTTTCCTTTTCAGAAGACGACGAGGAACGTCTATTCAAGAAATTAGATAAGGACGGACGAAAATATACAACAATTCCACTCCATGCACCCGGAGAAACTTCTAACGGAAATACAAGCAAAGAATGGAAAGGAATGAAACCGCCAAAGGGTCGCCACTGGCGAACCGATCCGGCTATTTTGGAAGAATGGGATAAGCAAGGATTGATTGAGTGGTCAGTAAATGGCGTTCCGCGCAAAAAAATCTTTCTTGATGAAAGAGACGGGAAAAAGATGCAGGATATTTGGAAATTCAAAGACCCACAATATCCACAATATCCAACAGAAAAAAGTTTGGATTTATTAAAGTTTATCGTTGGGGCATCCTCAAACGAGGGCGATTTGGTGCTTGATTGTTTCGCTGGCTCTGGCACAACACTTGTCGCGGCACAATCGCTTAATCGCAACTGGATTGGAATTGATAAGTCAGAGCCAGCGATTAAGGTTGTCCAAAAACGCCTTAATGATTTGCCAAGTAGTTTATTTTCCAAAGTTGAATATGAATTTTTGAAAGAATATGAGTAGCGATTTTATCACAATTCTTAGTTTGCTAATTGGAGTCTTGGGTTTAGTAGCAACTTTTGTCGGAACATATCTAACCTATATTTCCTTTGTAAATCCAATCAAGCGATTCAATAAATACTTTAAAAATTCGGAAAGTTGGGAAAAATTCATTGGGATTGAATCGCATCTTTATTTTTATCGCCACAAGAAATATCCAAGTTTCCAACTCGTAATTGATTGGGACGGGTCTATCGTTGAGAATTTTCACGAGGAGTGGATAAATGATGCTCTCTATCCCGACAAAACAAACAACGCTTCCTACTATGTCCGGCTTGAGGCAAACGGAATGTTGCTGGACAAAGAAGTATTTGTTTCGCTAGACGGACACCGTTGGTTTGTGCCTGTACCGAGGATAGAAATGTCAAAGACAAAAAGCGACGAAAGAATTTTTTATTATGAAACTCGACAAATCCAATTAGCAAAAATTGTTGGAAAATATCATTTTGACGACAAAGATATTTATGATTTTGCTAAAATGCAAAGTAGGCCGATTGAAATTAGGGAGTAATAGCCGCCGATTTTTTCAAAAAAGAGAGCCGAAGCCCGCGCGGATTCCTCCCCAGACCCCTCCTCCGAGCGGGCGAATCCATCGCCCCGCCTCCTTTGCCCCAGAAAAATAGTGGCGGGGCGCATCATTTCAGATTTCGCTTCTTGGATTTGTGTATCAGATTTGGTAAAATGATTTCAAAAGTTTGTGAAGGTTTTAATTTAGGAGCAAATGATTCTTGTGAATCCGACCCGTTCCCGTGCAAGAACACTAAAATCCACAACAACATCTATCATTATCTGCTTTACATTTATATAAAATTAAAAGGCTCGGTGCCGCATTTAGCGAAACCGAGCCTATTTCTTCTTGTTAGTGAGGGGGATGAATAGTCGGTAAAACAGAACCAACGCTTCGTTTAGTAAGTTCTGGATGTTGGCGCATCCAATTCTGCACAAACCAGAGTTGGCCACATCCACCGCCGATATCATCCTGACCCGCCGGATCAAATGTACGCGTGGAAAAACCCAGCTTGCCAAGTTTCATTTGAAATCCAGCCGTCAGTTCCCGCTGGCGCTCGTTTGCCGCTGCTACCGACTCGTTACGCTCGCAGATCACCGAAATAGTAGCTCGCCAAACTTTAGGATCAAAAAGCAAACTTAAACGCACTGCATCTTCTTGGCTCACATTCTTTGAATGAGCACAATAATTGAAAAAAGGCGGGCGACCAGTGATTTGATACCAACGATCCCCCTCAATCGCGATCTCCCGTAGAGTCAATTTATTCTTAAACGGAATCAATTGATCACGAGCTTCATCCGTGCTTTCGTGAACCGAGAATTGCAAACCTATACTGGAAATCTCCCGTGAGAGTTCACATACTGGACCATAGTCCGTTCGCGGTGCTGAAGTACTGATCAAAAGCGCAGCTTTCGGATACATATTGTGAAGTTTCCTAAGAGCCTCGGCCAAAGCTGTCCAATTCAGCAACGGCTCGCCCATACTCATAAACATAATTTGCAAACGAGCCACTTTAGCGACATCAATATTGCGTTCTCGGAAAAGATATTCCGGCTGAAATACGATCTCTTCTGTAGTCAACGACCGCACAAAAGCATCTCCCGCACCACAAAACCGGCAACCCATCGGACAGCCGCTTTGAGTTGAACAGCAAACAACGGTTCGTGTTTCGAAATCGCCATAGCGATATAAAACTGCTTCCGCCACGGCTTCTGGAAAATTAAACACGTATTTTGAAACATTAGTATCAGAAGAATCGATCCGCTTCACGCTCATATATTTTTTCCTCCCTATTAAATTTTAAGGTGCTGCTTACGTGTTAAATATAGCAAACATATAGTGTGTTGTCAACACTATATATTTAAAGATAAAAAATTATTTTTTCTCACCTATTAATATCATTGTCGTAGGCGGATAGGGCAACGGTAAAAGTTGGTCGGAAGAATTTTTGATAAACAATTCTACTTTTCCTGCAAGCCCATTCTTGATTATCCACTCACTTGTATATATACGAGACGAAGAAAGCGGTTCATTTGGATTTTCTAAAACAGAAAAACCGGCCCTAGTAAGCGCCGCTATCCACTCGCTAAAACTCCAAAAAGCAAACTCCTCATTAAGCTCGCTCCTCCAGTTATCGACATAGTCTTTCTTGGTTATAAATTCAACAGCGTCTTTTAGACGTAGGATTATATATCTTTTTCCCAAAACAACATCTTCCTTGTATTTTATTTTAGTATCATCGCCACGGCGGCCGGACGATCTCATATCTGCCAGGTAATCTTCGGCGAACCGCAAAAACTTAGCATAAGTAGAAAGGGTGCCAAGCTCACCATCACTTGCACCATCTTTATCATTGAGCCACATATATACCACGCCATCCTTATCTTCCGGTCCGACAACATCACGAATAATTATTCTTCCATGGGGACGCGTTTGCGCAAATTTTCTATCCAAATAATCGCGAAGGGTTGCTTCGCCTCCGCCATAAGACCATATTTCATGCGGTGTGGCATTACATATAGTGGTATCAATAGATCCATCATCAAAGATCTTATCCATTAAATTCCGCTGATGAACATGGACAAATGTTCCGCCAAAACCCCCTGCTCTTTGACGCTCCTTAAATCTGGCGACAAATTCTCCGGTTATTTCTATGCCGATTATATCCGAGTCCGGAAAATCCTTCGCGATCTTCCCATCAAGAGCGCCATCGGCGCATCCCTCATCAGCAATTTTTCCTGGTACTATAAACGGTTTTATCTCATCGTATTTTACATTAAGCATTATCTCGTTCGCCATACCAAAAGCATACGTGTTATAGTTGCGCGTTTCGGTCAACCCGCCTTCCTCCGTCAATAATGGATCACGCCACAACCTCAAGATCCTCTTTACTATATATGGCGAGTCATGCCACAAAGAAAATGTGGCCGATGAGATTTCTTCCCGCAATGTTGCATTAGATCCCCAATTCGAACCAATATTAACAACGCTTTTAAAAATCTCAATAGGAGTACGCGCAAGATACGCCCCGGTCTCCGGAATAAATTCGGCCGGCAAAACGGAAAAGCCAAGTTTTTTATACATGTCTATTATGAACGGCGTAGAAGAAACAACAATTGTGTTTTCCGGCCTTAAATTTAAAGTGCCATCCGTGGCCTCTCCTGCTTCCTTCAAAATAAACTCGGCAAAATGCTCATTCTTATCGAAATGCGGTATACCAATTATCTGATACGATATACCCATAAGTTTTCTAAATTGACCGACAAACCGATCCACGCCTATAGCTCTAATATAAAATGGCAATGGATTATAACGAGAGTTTTCCTGATTCGCGGATGTGATAGTAAAAACAATATTTGTAACCCTTGCTCCTTTCGGCCAATCACGCTTATTTAACAACGGCAGATCAGAAACGTCATGAGTTAAAATATTACTCAAATACTTCTCTTGAAATTTTGTATTAAGCAGGTGTCTGCCGGGAAACAATAAATTGATCATACCAGTATAATATCACGCCCAAAAGAACCGGTAAAAACTGTGTCTATTTATACAGCCCCTGCTGTTCAATATAATTTTTAACTTTAGGATCAACAAACTCATCAATGGGCAATTGCTCACGAACGCGTTCCCTAACAATAGTACTCGAAATGCCCGGCACATCCACCTCAAGTAATTCAGAACGGGGAGGCATATCCCCTTTCGAAATAACATAGCCAAGACGTTTAATAATCGCGTATCGAAGCGTATTCCAAATCTTTTCTCCTTCATGCCAAACACGATGAATTTCCGATTTCCCTGTTTTGCCGCCACAAATAATATCTCCGCCAACCACATGCCAGATCTGCGCATCAGAAAAAATTTTTTGATATCTCTCTTGAAGAAAATATGTCGGAGTAAATGAATTATTTTTTAGATCAAAAAGATCAACTGATACGTTTGATAAATTATCAAAGGCCAACTTAGCCATTACCCCTCTATCACTAGATCTAACCATACTCACTGAATTTTTATCTTTCCTGGCTCCGCATGGAACTATCACTACCTCATCAAAACGCTTCGCCAATATTCGCGCAATAATCTGATGATTACTGCATGGAGGATTAAAACTGCCGCCAAAAATAGCGATCTTGCGCATTGTAATAAAATTTATTTTAACTTTCCAACTACCACTTCAATAGTCTGCCAATATCGATAACCGGAGTGTTCGGTTTTATCTTCTTCTATAAGTTTCTGCGCTTTCAGATACGAGATCCATTTTTTGCTCTGCAAAGAAAGCCCCGCAGTAATTGTTGATATTTTTAATGGCACTCGCAAACGAGCAACGACACGCAATTGAAATACATTATCAAGCGCCGGCTTAATAAAAGTCTTACTAAGACTGGATAGCATAGTTATAAAGACACTCTCTGAATGCAACATTTTTGATGCATTTCGTATTATTTCCTCATAAAGCAAAAGACCTTCATAGGGATTATTTTTACGAGCATTAGGACGAGGAATGTAGGGGGGATTTGCAATAACAAGATCGTATTTACGCTCTACCCGCAAATGAGCATTTGGCTGAGTATGCGTATAATAAATAAGGGTTCCGTCGCGGATAGGCTCGATATTATCCATAGCGCATTTTATGGCATCTTTATTAATATCGGTCAGGTGAGCAATTTCTATTTTACCGCCCAATTCCATTCTTTTCTGAAGGATATATTTGCTCAAAAAGCCGCTCCCGGTGCCAATTTCTAAAAAATCATTTACTTGTTTTAACAACTTTGTATTAACCAATTGCTCGCGGATAGCTTTTGCAAAAAGCACCGTATCAATACTCGGACCCCAGACGTTTGGGTATAAAACCGGAGACCAATGCACATCTACGCCATCATACTCAACGATTTTATCAGGAAATTCATACAATTTTAAAATTGCATCGCGCTGAACCGATGGTAATTTAACAATCTCAAAAATATCGGTCAATAATACCGGATTTCTTAATTCCCCAACAAAAAGCTCTTGTTTGAAGCTATTAGTAGCAACTCGAGGAATCTCATCGCCCATTGCATACATTTTCAAGCTACTGAGATCTGAAGATATTTTTAATTTCATAATTATATTTCTTTTATCCAAATATTAACTTCCGCATCGGATGGCATCCGCCAATCTCCGCGCGGAGACAATGAAACCGAACCGACTTTCGGTCCATCCGGCATAACCGAACGCTTCCATTGATTTTTAAAAAATCTATTTAGAAAAAATTTCAACCACTTTTTAATTATCTCTGAACTATAGGCGCTACCGAAAGCATGCTGAGCTAAAAATAATATTTTTTTAGGACTGCTTCCCCACCTGACAAAATTATATAAAAAGAAATCGTGCAATTCGTACGGCCCCACCAGATCTTCAGTCTTTTGCATACCTTCTTTTTTGCCCATAACGAGTTCTGGGGAGATCGGAGTTGTTAGAATGTCTTTCAATACTTCTTTTGCACTAGTAAATTCTTTTTGCTCGCTAACCCATTCCACCAGATGTCTTACTAATGTTTTAGGTATGCCGGCATTAACATTATAATGAGAAATTTGATCGCCGGTAAACGTAGTCCACCCCAATGCTAATTCCGAAAGATCACCGGTTCCCATTACTAACCCTCCTAAAGCATTTGCCTTATCCATAAGCGTTAAAGTTCTATATCTTGCCTGAACATTCTCAAAAGTAATATCTTGAGTTTTACAATTATGACCGATATCTTTTAATTGCCTAAGGCACCCCTCGGTAATATCAATAATTTCTATATTTACTCCTAAAGCCTTCGCTAGTTCTATTGCATTTGATCTGGTTCGTTTTGAAGTGGCGAATCCCGGTAAAGTAAAGGTTTTAATGTTTTCTCTAGACAATCCTAAAAGATCACAAGTTTTTACCGCCACCAAAATAGCAAGCGTCGAATCCAATCCTCCAGAAAGGCCTATAATAAATTTTTTAATTCCACTTTGTTCGCTACGCTTAGCAAGCCCCGCGGACTGAATTGAAAAGATCTCCTCTGATCGACGATCTCGTTCGGCTGTATTTTTAGGAACAAAGGGATAGGCATCCACGTCACGAAAAAAGTTTTTTACCGTACCCTGAGAAGCAGAAACCTCAATTAACCTAATATTGTTTTTTGACAGCTCATGGACCGACTTCCCAAAACTTGTTGTTTTCTGTCGATCCGTCGCAATATGCTCCAGATCAATTTCTGAAATACTCAGAGTCCCCTCACGAACAAATCTTTCTGACTCTATTAATAATGACCCATTTTCCGCGATCATAGCATGGCCTCCAAAAACGACATCAGTCGTAGATTCCCGAGGCCCCGCCGAAACATAAATATAACCGCATATTCCGCGAGCCGACTGTTGAACAACTAAAGATCGGCGATAATCAGCCTTACCAACAAGATCATTCGAAGCAGAAAGATTGGCTATAATATTCGCGCCGCGAATTACCTGGTGTGAACTTGGCGGAATAGGCACCCAAAGATCCTCACAAATCTCCACGCCAATGATCGCCTCCGGTCGTTCCTTGATCTTAAATAGCAGATCCGTCCCGATTGGAATCCGCTCTCCTGATATAGTTATTTCTCGACTAATCAGATCTCTACCCGCCGCAAACCATCTTTCTTCGTAAAATTCTTTGTAACCCGGTATATAGGATTTTGGAATAAAACCACAAACCTTTCCCTGGCTAACAATTGCGGCTACATTAAACAATCTATCATCGAGCGCAAGCGGCAAGCCCACGATCAATATTGATTTTATTTTTTTAGAAGCTAACCGGATCGATTGCAATCCCTCTTTCGCTTTTTCAATTAAAAGATTCTGATGAAATAGATCCGCTGCGGTATAGCCGGTAAGACAAAGTTCCGGAAAAACAACTATCTCTGCATCTTTATCTGCGGCTTCTCTGGCCAATCGAATTATCTCCCCCACATTATATTCAACATCCCCTACTTGAAGTAATGGAATCGCCGCGGCCGATCTCATAAAACCAAAGTTTGTTATTTTATTTTTCATAGATCGATTATTAATTCCGCTGAATCGCTAAAAAAACTTCTTTAATTCTGTTTTCTTTTTAGATTTAAAGGAGTATAAATACGACGGACGCTGATGAAGACCGGTACGCATTTCTGATGATTTTGTTAGTAATCCAAGTGATAATATTTTTTTACGAAAATTCCTTTTATCCATTTTTTTACCCCACACAATTTCGTATGTGCTTTGTAAGTCAGTGAGTGTAAATTTATCAGGTAGCAGCGACCAAGCTATATTTGTATATTCTAATTTGGCCTGCAAACGATCCATGGCATAATTAATTATCTTTTTATGATCAAAGGCGAGCTTAGGCAGACCATTGACCGGCCACCATTTAGCAGATTTTGCATCGCTTCCAGCCGAGATCTCTAAAGGAGCCGGCACTAACGCAAAATAAGCCACCGTAATTACCCGCCCTCTTGGGTCACGGCCCGGATCACCGAATGTATAGAGCTGTTCCAAATAAATACGCCTGACCCCAGTTTCTTCGCACAACTCCCTGCCCGCGGCTTCAATAAGCGTTTCGTCCTTTTCCAAAAAACCACCGGGCAAAGCCCAGGAATTTTGAAAGGGCTGGCTCTTTCTTTGAATAAGAAGGATGTGCAACTTCTCATTGTAAATTGTAAAAATAACTATATCTACAGTAACTTTTGGTGTTTCAAATTTAATCATGTCTGTACTATATCATATATATAATGTATAATCAACACTAAAGATACTATGAACAAAAAGATCAATGATTTTAAAAAAATAATTATCCATTATAGGTCTGATGTTAAAAAAGCAAGGGAATGGCACGATAAGATATCCGAGTGGATCAAACTGCACTACCCTGAGACTAAAATTACCAAGTCCAGCGATACATTAAAAGATAAACATATCGCGCCGGATGTCGTAATTGTTTTAGGAGGAGACGGCACAATTTTAGAGGCCGCGCGCAAATATCATAAATGGAACCCTTTGATCGTCGGCTTTAATCTTGGGCACGTTGGCTTTTTAGCTTCTGTCCGAGAAGAGTCGATGTTTATTAAAAGCCTAGAATTATTATTCAAGAAAAAATATAAAGCAGATCCGCGGCTAATGATCTCTGCAAGCCTTTTAAGAAAAAATAAAGTAATCGCTGAATTGGACGCTGCAAACGAGATCCTAATACAGCATCTATTAGGAATGGTGCAGCTTAAAGTTGAAATAGAACAGTATCCCTTTCAATACATAAGCGGCAATGGCGTCTTAATATCCACCGCCAGCGGTTCGACCGCCCTAAATCTCTCTGCTCACGGACCGATAGTCATGCCTAATATTAAATGTTTCATCGTCACGGAATTACTAGATCATAATCTCCCCACCCCCAGCGTCATCGTAAAAAGAAACAACACAATTACGGTTACAGTAGAAGATTATCGAAAACAGAATAAATTTATAATCAATAAAACCAAAAAAACAGCAGATGTTATTCTTTCAGCGGACGGAGAAAGCATCATCCCTCTTAGAAAAAACGATAGAATAGTGATCCGCGAGTCTAAATACCAAATTCGCATCGCAGAAATGGAAAAAAACTATTTCCTAAAAAGCGTCCAAGAAAAATTCTCTTTCCATTAAACTAATAAAAAAGCACCTACTCTTGTAGGTGCTTTTTACAAATATTACTTACAGAGGCGAGAGAACCGCCCCGGCATTTACCATTTCTTGGATCGCCTTTTTTCCGTCATCGGGATGCAGATCAACCGCCCTGATCGCCCCACACTCAATCGTTACCTTGAATCCTCTTTTTAGAGCATCTAATACTGTCGCTTTCACACAATAATCAGTAGCTAATCCCCCAATTCGCAAATGAGTGATCCCTTTAGAACGAAGAAATACCTCAAGTGAAACTCCGCCTTCGGCGACTCCATCGAAACCAGAATAACCCCCATCATCTTCAGGATCCATGCCTTTAGAAAAGACCGCGGCATTATCCAGTTTGAGTCTGGGATGAAACTCAGCTCCTTTTGTTCCTCTTACACAATGAATAGGCCATATGCCACCCCCGACTGCGAAATGCTTTGTCATCGGAAGATGCCAATCGCGGGTCGCCACAACCACATCAACCTGCCCCATAAGCAGATTTAGTCGATTAACGACCTCGTCGCCTCCGGATACAGCCAAGCCGCCTCCCGGACAAAAGTCGTTTTGAACATCAACTATTACTAACGCAGTTTTCTTTTTCATATTTTTATCTCCTTGATCAAATTTTCAAACCGCTTTGGTCAATACTTACATGGCTTATCCAGACTTACCGAGTGGCCAAAAAGCTTTTTAAAAAGCTCGACTATTTCCGGATCACCTATGGCTTTAGCCAGGTTATCGCTGAGCTTTACCAATGAATGTCCCTGCGCTTCAACTGCTTTAACTACTAAAGATAGCGCTGGAAAACCCATATCATTCGTAAGATTCGTTCCCCATCCAAATAATAAGCGAACACGGCCATGGAATTGACGCTGAATCATTAGAATTGTTTCCAGATCCAAACCATCACTAAATACCAAGAGTTTTGTCTTGGGATCGATCCCATAATTCTCGTAGAACGCTATCGCTTTTTCCCCGAACTCAATAGGATCACCTGAATCATGGCGGAGTCCCCGCCATTTCATAGCCTGCTTTTGCGTAAAATCCTTAAAAAAGAAATCCGTACCATACGTATCTGTTAAGGCCACGGACAATTCTTCTCCATATTTTTCCCACCAGACTTCCAGGACCTTGCTATGAGAGGCAACGATCTCTTTTTCGCTTCCATGATAGATACCTGAAAAGATCATGTACATCTCGTGTGCAAAAGTTCCGATTGGCTTAATGCCAAACTTTCTAGCAAGAAAAATATTAGACGTTCCCAGTATCTGATCCGGGATCTCTTTTTTAAGAGTTTCCACTACGCGTTCCTGCCAGGTCCCGCTAAAGCGGCGCCGAGTTCCAAAGTCTATAAACTTTATATCGGGATTCAATCTCAAGATTCTAATCTTCTCTTCCATGCGCCTTCTTCCTTTTTCATGAATATCGTTCAAAACTCCGCCTTCTTTTTTCAACAAGTAATAATAGTAAAGCTCATTCGCCACGCTCAGAATAAGAGTTTCCCATAAGATAGTTTCCGGCCATTTTCCGGACACTTCGATCTTATACTGGCCACCATCTTTTTCAAGATAGAACCGCGGTAGCCGCAGCGTTCTCAGAAATTCCAGAAACTTTTCCGAAAACGTTCCCAATTCCCGGAGATAATTAATTTCTTCCGGGGTGATTGTTAATTTCCGAACTCTATCCAGCGCTTTACGAAGTTCCTTTTCAGGAATGCAATCAGCGAGCCGGACACTTTTAGTCCTGTTTTTAAAAGCGTACTTCACCACAACCTCAGAATAAGATTCAAAAGCCACTTGAGCCATCGTCAGCTTATAAAAGTCTAAGTCCAAAAGCGATTTGATAATAGCATTAGTACTGTTCATTGTTTTTCTCCTTATTAACTTATTAAAGATCGACTTCATATAATTAGTGTAGTACATACACTATATATGTCAAGAGATGTACAAAGCGACACGCCAATACTCCATTTCTGTGTCACTTTTGTCACTTTTTAAAGTGCTCGAGACACGTCGAAGTAGATAAATCAAAACTCTATACAGGGCTTTCCCAAAATAAGCCCTAGGACGACTCGGCGAGCTCAGGGCAAGACCCTTCAAAGTTAGACCGAGCTAACTATAAACAAATTCGGAAGTCCTCGTGACCTCTGTGTTGTCGGCATAGTTTAATATTATAAAACTATGCAAAAAACAGCTACAAAATTATTTATCTATTCGTCAGTTGCTTTTGGAATTATAGGAATTTTACTGATCTTGATCGTGGGGCCAGACGAAGACGGCTCGCTGTTAAACCAAACATTGCATAGACTTCTACTTACAACTGTTTTTATTATATTGCCTTCATTTGCATTAAGTGTTGCCGGTAAATACTTGAATGGTAATTACTAAGACAAAATTCGTTATCTTCTTCCTCATTTCTGCGTTCGTCTTTATGTTTATTTCGAACGCGCTTTTTGGATCTGAAGCCCGTGTCTTTCCTCAACCGCCCGAGTCTTTCTTGGGAACAGATCCGCAAATAGGTTGGAAGAGCGCCGGATACAAAATTCTATTGCCTATCAAAATCGTTTTGATAGGACCCATGCTGACTACCGGTGATTTTTTGCGGGACGACCCGCCGCCCCCATTTGTTGCCGCTGTATTTGCTCTCTACTGGTCAATCTTTGCCTTAATTATTTATTATCTTATTTCTCGTAGTTGCCTCACACGGTTGTGATAATATTTAAATACGGATAAAATTAAAGTATTAGTTTTTATTCTCGCAATCACATATGCAACCCTCAACTTTAATTTATTTAATCGGATATCTGATCATGATTATCATGGTCGTGGTATGGTTTCGAAAAGCAAAAAGGCATGGAGAAAAAATCCCTCTTAAGGCTAAGATCTTTTTAGTTCTTATTATATTGTCAGGCCCATCAGTTATTGCGATCATATTTTCGCCAAGCCCTTCACCAATATCAGAAGATCTTTCACCTGCTACGTTTTATGTGGCACCGGATATTGCCAATGTTCGTTCCTGCCAATCAACCTCATGCGATGTGGTCGCTAAATTATACAAAAACGAACCAATTGAATTTACAAATTATAACTCATTGGAAGATATGCCTGAATGGGTCGCGGTTTCCGGCATTATCAACGGAGAGCCATATTCGGGCTATATGAGCAAAACCGTGCTTTCTGAAAATTCCATTTCCACAAGTCCGCCGCCATCGGCAGGAGAATCATCTTCAATAGGCGGTATTACTATCGGCCCTTGGAATAATATTCAAACAACAGTAGGAGAATCTTATGAATTTCATTTTTGCCAACCCGATACTGCCATATCAGGCGCGACTTGCGGAGGACTTGCCGATACGGCGACCAATCCAAAAGGAGGAACTCCGCCATATTCATTTGTTAAAAAATCCGGCTTTTTGCCGCCAGGGATGACGCTGGAATTGAACGGCACGCTTTCCGGTTCGCCTACCGAGGCAGGCACTTATAACTTCCGAATGTGCGCCAAAGATTTATACGGCGGAGAGGGATGCCAGAATCTTACGGTGGTGGTGAAAAAACCCGGGACTTCGCCGATCACGCCCGCTTCACCGCCGACACCTTCTTCGGAATTAGAGGGAACCTACTCAGCCCTCCTAACATTTACCGCTGATGCGCCGGATGGTTATGGCGGCAATAGGCATATTTCCGGCCGGGTTGTATTTGACCCGCAGCCAGCGGCACCGATCGGAGGGTTACAATTTAAGGGCGAGGGTACATATGAGTATTCAACAACCGGTTGTGGTGGGCCCAATTGCAGTCCTATTTACGCAGGCAATTGTTGGAATTCCAGCAATGGATCGACAGAGTCAGCCGGCAATATTACTATCAAATCGGACAGCGTGATCCTTTTGGCCGGATTGGGCGTCGGCGCTATTAACGATTCACGTAAGGGGCAATCGGGAGGCGGTTTTTGCCATTTGTCGCCCGACCACTTGATGGGATGCGCCAGCGAAATTATAAGACCCATTATTGGCGGGGATTACGGATCAGAGTATAATGCTGCCGGCGAAACGATGCAGATCAACAACTCCGATGGAACATATTGGTGCAAAAATCTCACCGTAACCGGCACATTCACACTGACAAAAAAATAAACAGAAACAACTTTATTTAATGAAACTTTTTGACAAAAAATGGAAATTGGCAGTGGCTACGATTCTGCTGCTAGGATTTATTCTTTTGGGTATTTTTGTTTATCAATATTTTTTCTATACTTGTTGCGCTTTGCCGCCCAAATCCGCGCCGGTTATCTCGGGTGTACAAAACGGAGACTCGATTTTAAACGACCCTGATTTACTGTATGTCGAGAAGGCTTTTATTGGCCTTTGCCGCACAAAATCCGGGAATGGGGGTAGTTGCAATTTCAATACCTATTTATACAAGTCGGGTAAATTGGTCGTGGAGTCAGGCGAATTATCCGTATTGAAAGAGGGCGGCGAAAAAGCAACCACTTACCCCACCGTACAAAAGGATCTGGATAAAAACGCGATGGATGGAATAATTAACCAGATCCGAGACTCCGGAATTTTGACTAAGCCGTGCGAAGCGGAAATGATTACGGATTATTACGTTGGTTATTTTATAAATCTGGATGGCATAAAAAAAGAAGCTCAATTTCCCGGTTGCGAATCCGAATTCAGTGCGATAAATAAATTGATCGATGCTGCCGTTGGTGAATAATCATGAAAAGACTTTATCTCATTTTAAAAATTCTGATTATTCTGGCTATTCTAATCGCAGCGGCCTATTTAGTGACTACCCCCGAAAGCGAGGTTATTTTGAAAAAACCGTGGTTCAATTAATAAAATAATCCAAACAAGAACAAAAAATTATGGGAAATCAGTTCCACTTTCTAGCCCATGACATTTGCGCTTCGAAACAACAAAGCCGATCCGACAAACATATTTGATATAATTAATATATAGGTTAATTAAAACCCCGCCTTCGCTAAGGCTATGGCGGGCAAAGTAAAAAAATGAATAAAACAATATCAGCAGGAATTTTAATTGTTATTGCAGTTGCCGGAACAATTATTTGGTTAAATCAATCAGCCAAATCCCCTACAACATCGGAAGCACCAACACAAATAATAGCAATTACGGGAACTAACTTCGTTTTTTCTCCAGCGGAAATAGGGGTTAAAAAAGGAGATTCGATTAAAATAGTTCTAACAAATGCAGGGACATATCCGCACGACTTAGTCATTGATGAATTAGGTGTCCGTACTCCAGTAATCAATTCTGGCGAAACCACCGAGATTAGCTTTATTGCTGATAAAATCGGAGAATTTGAATATTACTGCAGTGTTAACAGTCATCGCGATAAAGGCATGGTAGGTAAATTTATAATTGAGTAATTAAGCCAAAATTAAAATATATACAAATAAAAATAAATAGGTAATAAATAAAATGGGGCGCATTCAAAAAATAATTAAAACCAATGAGAAATGGAAAAATATTTTAAATCCGGAACAATATAAGATAATGCGCGAAAAAGGGACGGAAGCGCCATTCACTTGTTCCTCTGCAGAACCAAAAGAAGGCGGAATTTATCACTGTGCGGCTTGCGATCTCCCTTTATTTCAAACTGAAAAGAAGTTTGAGTCCGGTACTGGCTGGCCAAGCTATTACGATCCAATATCCCCTGAAAATGTAGAAGAACATATAGACAATACTTTTGGAATGGAAAGAACCGAAGTAATTTGTGCGCGTTGCGATTCTCATTTAGGCCATGTCTTCAATGATGGTCCCCCTCCAACCGGAAAACGCTATTGTATAAATTCGATCGCACTAAAATTTAAACCCGATTCAAAATAAATGCAAAACATCGGCAAGAAAGAAAGTATTGTGTTTGGCGCAGGATGTTTTTGGTGTACTGAAGCAGTTTTTAAATTGATCAAAGGGGTTATTTCAGTTGAACCCGGCTATTCGGGCGGAGAGATAGAAGATCCCACCTATGAACAAGTCAGTACCGGCACAACCGGATACGTTGAAGTGGCTAAAATTGAATATGATCCAAAAGAAACTTCCTTTAGTGAATTATTAACCGTATTCTTTGCCAGCCATGATCCTACCAGTCAAGATCGCCAAGGCGCTGATACCGGAAGCCAATATCGTTCCGTGATCTTTTATACAACTCCTGAGCAGAAGATAGAATCGGAAAAATATATTAAAGACGCCAATGAATCACACCCGGAAGGAAAACCGATCATTACGCTTGTTCAGCCTTTAAAAAATTTTTATAAAGCAGAAAAATATCATGAAGACTTTTTTGAAAATAATCCATCCTATCCATATAGCCAAATGATAATAAACCCAAAACTGGAAAAAATTAAAAAAGAATTTGCCGACCTCCTCAAAAATAAAATTAATAATAAATGATCAGCTATTAAACCAAAACTATGGAAAATATAAACATTATTTCTAGAGATCAGCTGTTAAACATGATAAAAAACAAAGAAAGTTTTAGATTGGCAGAGGTTCTTTCAAAAGAACAATACGCAGAAGGCCATCTGCCATCAGCCATTTCTCTACCCGTTAATGAAATAATTAATTCAGCCCCAAAATTATTTCCAAATAAAAAAGAAAAAATAGTGGTTTATTGCATGAACTTTGATTGCCAAGCTTCAACAACCGCAGCTCAAATACTCCAAGGAATGGGATATGAGAACGTTTTTGACTATAAAGGAGGAAAGCAAGACTGGCTTAGTGGAGGATTGAATTTTGAAAATAAGTAAATTTATTATATATAGTTTCAAAAACATCAAAAAGAAAGTCAACGCACAACCAAAATTCCAACATCGTACCAGACAGTGAGCCCCCTAAAGTAGATTAAATGCGTTAAGACGCTATTCTCTCAACTAAGCTTGGCGCAAAATTTAATTTAATATAATGTATTAATATATTAAAAAATTATGAATAAAAAAATCTGGATAGCGGTTATATTGATCGTCGCGATTGCAGGAATAGGAATTATTATCAAAACAAACTCATTAAAAAACACTCGACTAATTGAAGTTGTGGGTACTAATTTTAGTTTTTCGCCATCTGAAATAAAAGTCAAAAAAGGCGAACGAATTGAAATAGTTTTTATAAATAACGGCAGCTATCCCCATAATTGGGTTGTGGATGAATTCAACGCGCAAACATTACCCATTAATCCAGGCCACAATTCTAATGCCATTTTTACGCCCGATAAAACAGGCAAATTTACCTATTATTGCAGTGTTAACAGCCACCGCGAGAAAGGAATGATCGGCAGCCTTATAGTTGAATAAATTTATTAAGATATATGATTCTTTATACCTTTATAGACCCCAATCTCTTCCAGATAAGAGAATTTTTGGTAAGATAAAAAGAATAAACTTAGGGCGGCGTAAAAAACAAAGTGGCCAATATAAATTGATACATTTTCGGCAACTCCAAAAAATGACAAAGACACCTCATAAAAAATATTTATTAAGGCGGACAATAGAATAAGCGCGACGGCGGCTGTTAAATAATTACCAAAACCCTTAGCTATGTCGGTTAATTTTTTTATTTTTGTTATTTCTATAATAGCTAGTGTGCCCACCAACAGTAATACGACAGCGTAAGCATAGGGAAGAAAACCATCGGGATCTAATGATATATGGCTATAAATTAACAAAAAAGACAAAGACAGGGCGATTAAAATAAAAATTGATGCAAATGAAAACCATTTCAAAACTTTCGTATATACCGGGTATTTATGTTTAACAAAATGCCCCGAGCCTATAATCATTGAAAGAATGCCTATCAGATAAAGGTTGGCGACATTTGCGAATACCGTATCACCATAGGCTTTAAAAACCATCATGCTAACAAATTCTATAACGTGTGAAACTGCAAAAACAGCCATTGCAAATAAGCTGGCGTGGATAAATTTTTCTAAAATTGGGTCATAGGTGTAATAACGGAAAAACACCCTTGAAACAGCCAAGCCAATGAATAAAATGGCGATGCCATGGATTAACCCCGTACGGAAGAAAAAAATACCATTTTCGACGGTTAGGGCGGCAATTATTATTATTTCATTTATAAGAAATAAGGAATAAAAATTAAATACTCTGTCTAATTTCATAGCTTTAATTAATTATAGCAAAAAAAATCTTATTAATAACCGACTCCGTGACACAGATTTACATTTTTAATGATTATTATAAAACAATCTAAATTTATAAACCATTAAAATTGGTATAATTAAATTAATTAAAGTAATCCCAGACTCCTAAATTCCAAATGAAAAAAACAGTTCTTATAGTTTTAATAATTATTTTTACGATCCTATTTACCTGGACTGGAATATTTTATTGGAAAAATCTCAGAGGAATAGGACCGGCACTCAAACCGGCAATCGAAGATGCAGCCAAAAATAACGATTCTCTTAAAAACATTCTCAATTTACCATCGGGCTTTTCTATCTCAATATTTGCCGACAATCTAATTGATCCGCGAGTAATGGTATTTGATCAAGATAAAAATATATTGGTCAGTATACCCTCCGAAGGAAAAGTTATGCTCATACCGAATAAAGCCAATAATAAAATAAACAAACCGATAACCCTTATTAGTAATCTAAACCAACCCCATGGATTAGTATTTTATTGTAAACAAGACTGTAAGCTTTATGTAGCGGAAACCAACAGCGTGTCTGTTTACGACTACAATCTACAAAACCTCACGGCTACAAATCACAAAAAACTCTTTGATCTTCCTGGCGGAGGAAATCATTTCACTCGCACCCTGTTAATAACAGATATTGGCGGGACAGATAGATTATTAATTTCAATCGGTTCGGATTGTAATGTTTGTAATGAAGCCGATGAACAAAGAGCTAAAATTTTATCCGCAAATTTAGACGGTAGTGATCTTAAAACATTTTCTTCAGGGCTTAGAAATTCTGTTTTTATGGCTATTAATCCTATCTCCAAACAAATTTGGGCAACTGAAATGGGCTGAGATCTCCTAGGTGATAATATTCCGCCGGACGAGATAAATATTATTGAAGAAAATAAAAATTATGGTTGGCCGACATGCTACGGAAAAAATATTCACGACACCGATTTCGATCATAATACGTATATACGTAATCCCTGCATGGAACCATTCGAAACCCCGAGTTATATAGATATCCCCGCTCATTCCGCTCCTCTTGGTTTGGCTTTTATGCCAAATGAACTAGGGTGGCCACAAGAATACCAAAACAGCCTATTTGTTGCCTATCACGGCTCATGGAATCGATCAGTGCCAACCGGCTATAAAATAGTTCAATATAAATTAGACGAAAAAGGAAGCCCAATCAACCAGAATGGCAAAGATTTTATTATCGGATGGCTAGAGCAAAACAACACGAATGCTATTGGCCGGCCAGTTGATATATTGTTTGATAAAAATATAGGAATGTTTATTTCAGATGACAAAGCTGGAGTAATATATCAAGTTTCTTATAAGCCATAAAAATGGCGCGCCTATTAAAGTAATTTAAAGATTTACAGATACTTATAATCTTTTAGTTGATTTCGTGTCACTTTTTATGCGCACGAGACCCGTCGAAATGCCGAACTATAAACTCTATACAGGGCTTGCCCAAAATAGGTTCCGTCACGACTTGGCGAGCTTTCAAAAATAGAAATGGGTTTTATGCCCGTTTTTATTTTTGAGATTATCTCATTAACCACCAATAAAACCAAGCAAGTGAATATCCTGCTTGGCTTGCAATGGTATCCCAAATAATATCAATGTATTCTTCGAAAAATAGTGCCGGATAAAGACCTTTATAAGCAAACCTAAACTCAATTGCCTCCCAAACAGAATGAAGTAATATCCAAATAAAAAATCCGATAAGAAAATTATTGGAGTATTTTACCCATAATAAGAAAAAGGCGGCTCCAAACAAGAAATGGACCACGCTCCATAAATTTATGTAGACATAACGCCCGCACACCAGTTGGGTGTTAAGAAAATTTACAAGTAATGGCGGCAAAACAAACTGAACCAGCCGATCTAAAAAAGTGTTGCACTTGCTTGTTACACATGGGCGCGATGACATATTGTTTTATCAATTTAATTTTATTCCATCAATGCCTCTGTTATTTTTTCTCCAAAAGATTTAGCAGCTAAAGGACCATTGGCAGTAATTATTTTTCCATCAACAACTACGTCTTTATTAATATATTTAACGCCATTTTGTTCTAAAATCTCAATCGAACTCCGGTCCGAAGAGCTCGACCAGACAGTTGCTTCTTTATCTTTAAGCACGCCAGCCCTAGCTAAAATTATCGGGGCAATACAAATAGCTGCCAAGACCTTTTTTTGTTCTATCGCGGTTTTAGCTAGATTATATGAAAATTCGTTGTCTAAATTTTGAAGCGCTCCCGGACCACCAATAAAAATAATTGCGTCAAAATCATTTGCTTTAATATCTGAAACTAATTGATCTATTTTTACCTCCCCGCCCTCAGTCCCCTTAGCTATTCCTAATTTATTGGACGCTGTTTTTAATTCCATCCCCCTACTTTCTAAAACTTCCCTTGATCCAAAATATTCTTCATCGCGAAAATTATCGCTCGCTATTATAATCGCTGCTCTTTTTTTATGAAAATTCATATTTATTATTTATAATATATATTATATCAATAATATCATGGATTTATATGAATATAATAACAATACTTAAAACCCAGGATTGAGTGTTTTTAGTGTTTTTGAAGTTTTAATATTCTACTATGGCAATACAAGATGTTTGTGTAAGAACCGTCTATATTATAAAATTAATACAAGTAATATTTTAATCTACCAATGCAAATAAAATCAATGGCCTCTATTTTCAAGGCTTCATATTATCACTGGCAAAACCATCGCGCTTCACGCATGGGAGCTGCACTCTCGTATTACACCATCTTTTCGATTGTGCCGCTATTAATGCTTGCCCTGGTCGTAATTGGCCAATTTCTGGATCGCGACTATGTCCAAACAGCAATTATTGACCAGGTTCGCGCCCTTATAAATGTCCAAAGCGCCGATTTTATTCAATCAATCCTGATCGGACTCAGTATATTTAAGTTAAACTTTTTAACTATTCTAGTTGGTATTGGCACGCTGATTGCAGGAACGATGGGGGTTTTTTATGAACTAAAAAATTCGCTGGACGATCTTTGGGATACAAATCAATTAGGAAAAGAAACTGGCGGATGGAGGTATTTTTTTTCTTCTCGCCTTCTATCGCTTTCAATGATTCCTATTCTCGGATTTTTATTGGTAATTTCGCTCGTTTTCAGCGCGCTCCTCAGTTTCATTTCCGGATTCTCACCCATCTTCGCCGACATGGCATCGTTGTTTCAGATAGGCACATTCTTATTTTCTTTTTTTGTACTAAGCTCTCTATTTACATTTATCTATCGTTTTTTACCAAGGCGGAAATTACCATGGAGAGAACTCATTCAGGGGGCATTTATAACCACCTTATTATTTATGATTGGCAAATTTGTTATTAATATCTATATCGAAAACCTCGCCAAGTCATCGGTTTTTGGGGCGGCTGGAGCTTTTGTTGTTCTTCTTTTGTGGGTGTACTACTCCGTGCAGATCTTCCTATTCGGCGCATCATTAACCTATGTATATTCCAAACAACACGGACATTTAAAAAACATCGGCATCGCCGATACAAAACAAAATCTGACATTGTAGGTCTCCGGACTAAAGCAACTTGAAGTTATTGATAACTAAACAAAATTTATAACCAAGGTATTCCGCCGCTTTTCGGCAGTACGCCATTCTTTCGGTAAAAATTTCAAAATACTCCATTATCGGAACAAATTTGGTATCTATTTTTAAGTTTAAAGTAATTGTTTTATTCTTATTATTAACGGCCAATTTAGAAAAATTAGTAGCAAAATTCACTCTATTGTGAATATCTGCCTTTATTTTTACCGTTTCTTTTAGTAAAACCCTGGAACGGCGCACGTCGGATTTATCAGCCAAAACCAAGATCGCTGAAACTGGGTTAGCAAATTTCATTTCATCTTTATCATGATTGCCGATCGCCTGCATAATAATAGCCAAATCTTTAGGCTTAAAATCTTTTCCAAAAATCTGATTAAAAAGCAATGCGCCAAAATAATGGTGGTTGGTTCTGCTTAAAAAATTTCCAATATCATGGCAAATCCCCGCTATCGCCGATAGTTCTTGTTCATTATCCGATAGTCCAATTTCCTTTGCCAATATTTTACATCTATCACTTACCAATGTTGCATGTTTTAATCCATGCTCGGTATAACCCAAAACTGACAAGCTATTTTCTGCTTGTTTAATAAATTCTATAAAAATTTGATTCTTTTTAATTTGGGATATATTCATTCATATCTAAACAACGATGATCAAAATTTTATTTCTGCCCATTATAAATCGCCAATATATCCTGAGCTGAAAGAGCTACATTATATATAGCAACCTCATCGATGCTTCCAGTTAAATTATCCCAAACAGAATTGCATGTTGTACCACTATTAGAAAGAGAACCTATGCATATATTATTTGTAGAAGTCGAGATATTTCCACTAGCCGCATTAGTACCTGCAAGTTCTCCATCAATATAGGTCATAATATTAGAACCGTTGTAAACATTGGCAACGTAATGCCAGGCATCATTTGTAAGCGTCAAATTAGTAGCCGAAACATTGCCCACCGGACTTGCAATATAAAAATTTAAACTGTTCGGGCCGGAAGAGAATGAGTAATCTATACGCCACGAATATGAAGAATCGCTCCACTTAGCAAGAGGAAAAGAACCGGAAGTAAATTTTATCCAAAACATTGTTGTCATCGCGTTTCCACTTATATTCAACGAAGCTGAATGAGGGATAGCAACGGAGTTATGATTACCATCAAAACTAATAGCGTAATTTCCAACCTTTCTATTAATATAAGTAACACCAGTACCGTTTATTACGCCGTTATTATTATTAACCGTATCATCTAAAACATTATTTTGAAATCTCCAATAACCCACCAGGCCATTTGTTGGAATTGGATAGATTGGCGCTACACAAGCGCTTGACACAAAATCAGAACAATTAGTTTTACAAGATAATGTTCCAGTATGACCAGCGCCAAATTGAGTAGCACAAGTCTTGGCATTAAGATCTGATCCATCACAAACTTCACCAGCTTCTTTAAGATTGTTTCCGCAAACAGGCGGTATATCAGTACCTAATTTTTGATTAAGATCTATATTATTTCCGAGCTCAAACCTCTTTGGGACTTTACCGCCGTCACTAGCAGCATTCTCAGTAATATATTTTTCTGATTCCATGGTAGCCGAAAGAGCCCAGGAGCCAGGAACATAAGTGTAGTAATAACCATTAGCTACGGTATTTATGGGGTCTATTGGAAGACTAGAGAAAATAGTTCCGGCCGAAGATTGGACAGAGGTAAAATCTACCGGAATCCAGCCTGTGCCGTTTATTTTTCGATAGTTAACAGAATTAGAACATACATAGTGCCAATTTGGATCTGTTAGGGTCGGAAGGCTCAATGGGTTGCCGGTACTATAGCCACAATCAGAATCAGCGCTTGGAATAGAAATATAAACATTGGTATGAGTACCCATACTTGTACCACCAAAAGATTGAAAGATTGAGAGAGCCTTATCTATTTGATTAAGTTCCGTAATTCTATTAGCATCTCTAGATTGCTTAATGAGTTGAGCCGGATTTATAACCAAAAGAATTACTGCTGCTAAAGCCGCCAGAATGCCTATAACGATTAATAACTCAATTAGCGTAAACCCCCTCATCATAACTTTGGAATTGGTATGCGAAGCAGATCCTGCGCTCCAACGCCGGTAAGAAACAAGGGCTTTTTGGGAAAATAATGATTTTCGAAAATTCATATTTACTGCGCCCGCCATAGCTTTCTTTGTCCGCCATAATCTCGCAATGCAAGATTACGGAAGAAGCGACGGTGGGTTTTCAGTTATTACTTTAAGTTTATACATAAATAATATCATAAATCGGTAAAAATATAAATAATTTGTATAACCGCACCCAATTCTGGACTCCTGAGGCAATTTAATTAATAACGACTTTTGCAAAGACATCATGTATTGTACAGGTGACATTTTATTTTGAAAAGCACAGTGAACTCTCTTGGTATTGTACCAGATAAGCCA
>ORJL011245074.1_pt1 | contig 85030 bp, 80 predicted proteins | sample 1779941 | NCBI WGS metagenome assembly ORJL01 (sample SAMEA104232317, study PRJEB22302) | groundwater metagenome | biome: forest; feature: aquifer; material: groundwater | place: USA | collected 2011-08-07 | depth 5.8 m | reverse complement strand
TGGAAATGTATTACAATCGAAGACGGGCTCACTCCACGCTCGGTTACTTGAGCCCTTTTGAGTACGAAAGGCAGGCGAACCTGTCTTTACGACCTGTCCACTGAACTGGGGAAGGTCAGGCTTTGTGGCCCTTTATGAGGATAGCCAGAGCGATTTCTTGAAAAGTCTGGGCAGTGTTCTTGGGGATGCGATGGATGTCGTTAAGGCAAAATATTCAAACACAAAAGAAATTGCGGACGTAAGAGAAGCTTTCGAAACAATGTTGAGAGAGGGTGAGGATGGATTTGTGCCATTAGCCTATAGTGGCGGAGGACAGCCTTTGGTTACTGTCTTAAATACGGTCGTTAATGGCGTCGCGAAATACGCTTTTGTAAACACGGCAATATTTGTTGGGTCACCTGTATTTGGTTCCATCACGAACCCCAACGTTAAAAATGTCATAAATCTCTACGGATCTATGGACCAGATGGTTGGCTTGAACATGGTCTACAATAATAACTTTAAAGGCGAAAGGACAGACTTAAAGCAGTATAATATCGTCCTAGAAGGGTTAACTCACACAGACTACTTTGTTAACCCTGAAGACTATGCACAAAAAACGCAGCAATTAAAAACCCTCAAGGAACAGCTGGTAATTCTTGAGCAGAATCCCGTTCTTAACGCTATATCGATTGCGAAGCATAAAGAGGACATTGGTTCTATTGAGAGAATGTTTTATGCGGATGCGTTTGTGGCGCGGTTGACGGCTGCCTCAAAATCTGAATTTAGGTTAAGTCAATTCATCGATCAGATAAACCCTGATAACAAGCCTTTGGCTAGTGTAAATTTAAACGAATGGATTCATGGTAGCGGTTTAACAATCGAAGAAATTATTTCTAGAAAGAAACGGCCCCTATGAAGAGCAACAGATTAGCGGTTATATTCTGGATCGCTGTTTTTGCGACCCTGAGTCTTACTCTCTCTCTCAGCCAATCGAGCAGGAGCTCAGGCAAAGACATATCTCGTGAAGAATGAAGATGGCCCTCAAAATTTTAAATCCCACGCACAATCTGCTGATAAGTTCTGGCAATTGATTGAAAGTGGGACGGAATACAGAAATCGTGCAAAATATGAGCAGGCCTTGGAAAAATTTCAAGAAGCGTATGATGTGTACGCGGTTGGTAATATTGAAAAGCCTATTGCGTTGGTCCATGCTGCGGAAACTCATGAACTAATGCATCAGTATGAGAAGGCGTCGATTTTATTTGAAGAGGCGTCCCAAATTACTATGCATGAAACAAATAAGAAAAAGTACATGACAAAGGCTCTTGCTCTTCGCCAAAAATTCTGAATTCCGAGTTATACCGTACCCCGTCCAAAACTGCCTAAAAGTCTACCGGACCCCGTCCCAAAGGGACACGTTGAACGAAAATCGACCCCTCCGTCGTCTAATAGTGTAGGAGGTGTCAAATGCCAAGATATCCGCGTCAGCCAAGCCCTACAGCCGTCTATCATTTTATTAACAGGGGTGTCAATAAAAAACACATCTTCCACTCTGAAGAAGACTACGACTGCTATAAGAGGCTCCTGTTTGAATACGCCAGGAAGTTCGGAGTCGAGATCTACCATTACTGTCTGATGGCCAACCACACCCACATGCTGCTTAAAGCCGATGAAGTTGAGTCTTTAAGCCGGTTTGCGCACTACGTCCAGCGAAAGTACGCATACTACTACTGCAAGACGTATCGCTGGTCGGAGCAGGTATTCAGGAAGAGGTTTATCAGTATTCCGGTCGAGGATGACCGGTATCTCCTGGAATGCGGCCGTTATGTCGAAAGAAACCCTCTGACCGCTCATCTGGTAAAGTCAGTTGGCGAATATGCGTATTCGAGCTATCATTTCTACGGGGAGGGGAGGCCGGATACGCTCCTAACGCCTTCACCGGCATACCTTGGAATGGCCGGTCGTGAGCTTGATCGGGTTGCGATGTACCGATTCTATGTCACCCAGGACAGGGAGGTGGAGAAGGAAGAAATAGACCCGTTCTAACGTGTCCCTTTTTGGGGGTTTGGGACGGGGTACGGTATACATTAGTCCAGGGTCTGACAGCCAATGCGCTGACGGGAGCATTGCTCGGGGCCTTCCAGTATGGAGGAAATTTCTTGCGCGGGGCATTTGAATCCTTCTTCAGATCCGCGGCCAATGTTCTTTCGCTTGACGGCAATATCGATCCGAATGATCCAAATTATTCTTATCTTCAGACGCGGTACCTTGCCGAAGTGCTCGATTTCTCGGACATGGTGAGAGAAAAAGGTCTCGTGGCCACGCTCGAATCTCACACAGCTCAAGTTTTCCAGCGGGATGCGGTGGAAAATATCTTCAAAGAGGGCGGGATACAAGCGTTTGTTACCAACAAAGCCAGATCCGTTCAAATAAATGGCATCACTTTAACCGAACTTCAAGCAAGCCCGGGGAATATCGTTTATCTTGATCCGGCCACCGACAATATGAAAGGACGGATTACCGGCAACACCGAAGAGTGAATAAGAATAAGGGGTCAAGTCTTTCCTTGACTGCAACCTAGTTCTCAGTTACTCTCACGCTTATGTCCAGACCTCTCCGCATTGAATACAACGACGCCTTCTATCACGTCATGAGTCGTGGTAATAACCGCCAGGCCATTTACTTGAACGATGATGACTATGAAGTCTTTCTTGAGACCCTAAAAGAAGCCTCCAGGCTCTTTAGTGTCAAAGTCGTAAGTTATTGCCTTATGCCCAACCACTACCATCTCTTGCTTACGACCCCCAAGGCGAATCTATCCCGCTTCATGAGGCACTTAAACGGGGTCTACACCCAGAGATTCAACCGCATCCATAAAAAAGACGGGCATCTGTTTCGCGGGAGATACAAGGCTATCCTTGTCCAGGAGGACGAATACCTGACGCACCTTATCCGCTATATACACCTAAACCCGGTGACGGATTATAAGATTTACCCCTGGTCCAGCCATAAAGACTACTTAAAAGCCAAAAACCAAGCCCCTTGGCTCCACATCCGCCTGGGCCTGGCTTTTTTCTCAGGCAAGCTTCCTCAGGCCCTTAAAGCCTACAAAGACTTCATGAGCCAAGGCGTTGACCCCAAGACCCAAAAATTCTATGCCTCCAAGAACCAAAGCTCTGTCCTGGGAGACCCCGACTTCTTAAAGGACATCAAAGAGAAATACATCTACACCGACCAGAAGCTCTCTAGCGAGATCCCCGAAGAGCGAAGATCGGTGGGAGAGGCGATGTTTTCCAGGGTCGTTGGGGAGGTCGTAAAAACCTTCTCAGTGCCTAGGGAGGTCCTCTTTCAGTCTAAGAGAGGGGAGAGCTGCCCGGCGCGCTTTGCTGCGATCACCCTCACCAGGGAACTGTCCGGTCTTAAGCACTCTGAAATCAGCGACCTTTTTCAAATAAAATCGTACCGTACGGTGGGGTCTAGCTGCTACCGGTTCAAGAAGCTGATCCAGCGAGATAGGCCCGTTTACAAGCAGTATCTAAAGATTTACAATACATGCAGTCAGGGAAAGACTTGACCCCTTAATTTATAAGCGGTCCCGCTCTAGAGATCTGATCCCGCCGCAACAAGAACGTTTTTAGTAATATTGATGCAATAACCCGCCCGGTCGGTTAGAATTGATTTCGCAGCGCTCATCAATAAGTTTAAGGGCCGAAACAATGATCAAAAAACTATCTTTATCATTTCTTTTTTTAATGGTTTTTTCAAAAAGCGCTTTTTGTGCCACGGAAATTGAAATGGGCAAAGACGCCGAGATGGCCGGCAAGTATAGGGAAGCTTTGGCTCATTACATCACCGCTTACCAGTCTTCGCCCGAGGGGAGCGCCGAGCATAAAGAGGCGATGGCTCGTTACATCACCGCTCTTAAGTATATGGCTGAGGCGACCCATGAGGATCGGGGTCTTCGAGAGAGCATTGCCCGGATTGTTCAAAAATTCAATCCGCCGCCGGTCGTTTCGGATGAATCTGTTATTCTTGAAGGCCGCGCCGAGGCCGAGGCTGCGGCAAGAGCCGTTCAGGCGCCGGACGAAATGATGTCCGTCACCTCCGAGTACAAAAAGGCTCTTAAGCGTGCCCCGTGGAACGCCAGCTACCACTATAATGAGGGTCTCGTTTTTGAGAAGGCCGGCGCTTATAAAGAAGCCATCCAAAGCTTCCGCCTGTATCTCTTATCTATGCCCGACGCCGAGGATGCCCGCGAAGCGAAAAAGAAGATCGGCCGTCTTGAGTTTATGATGGAAAAAGCGGCCGCATCTCCCGTGGCCGTCTTTGACCCATCCTCCCTCACCGGAGACTGGACGGTCGAGTATGCAGACTCGATGCAGACGGATATCGCCAGCGCCCGGGCATATACAGGGCCCTGGCTCGGCATGCCCTCGGAGCGTGTCCAAATTTCAAGCAGCGGAAGGATCGTCCAGATCACGAGGTGGGCGGGGGAGTCGCGTTTCGAATATGAAGGCACCGTGAAAGGACACAACCTCTCCGGGACCGTGACGGTCATCAGACCGCCCTTACCGCCCGGTTGGATACAGCTCGGTTACAGGGACACGTGCGAACTCACCAAGTTCCCATTTGAGGGAACCCTATCCGAAAAGGCGGACACCCTCGTGTTGATCCAAATAGGCAGCGCCACCGAGAAAGTCGACGAAGAAGCCCGGCTCAACACTTGCGAGCCCTATGAGCTTAATTTCATCTACCGGCTCTCGCGAAAGAGTCAATGAGTTGAATAAGGGGGAAACATGAAGAATGTATTCATTCTGATCTTATTGCTCGCGGCTCTCGCCGGAGGGGCTTATTTCCTGGTCAGCGCGCCTTCCGGAGATACCATTAAGACCAGCATCGCTGTGATCGAGGGCTTGGTCGGCCTTTCTAACTTCGACGAGACGGGCCGGCCTGTCTTCCAAAAGACCTTGAAGGACGGCGAGAGCGCCACTGTGTTTTCGCACCCCAAAGCCCTCATGGATGACCTGGCTCTAGCGGCGCCGAACGTGATGACACTTATTTACGAGGAAATGGAGAGCGATCCCGCGCGTCTGCCGCAAGGACGTTTCACGCGGCTTTTTACCGAAGAAGATTTCCGGCTATATATCGCCCCCGCGCTGGGGCGGAGGATGTCATTGTCCGATATCCATCTTTCCATCGGTCCGGGCGGCTTCCGGGGTTCCGCGACGAAAAAGGTCCGCGGTCTGCCTGTCCCTCTGAAAGTCCGCGGCCGGGTCGCCGTCGACAAGCAGAACAACGGCGGACTTTATCTGGAACTCGACGAGGTCAGCGTCGGCCTGATCACGCTGCCCGCATCGGCGCGGACCCGCCTGGAACTCGATTTCCAATTGCACCTTTTCGAGAGGCCGCTCGTCAAGATCATCGACATCGAATATGCGGGCGAAGCGGTTTTCGTGACGTGCCAGAGGAGCGCGTGAGACTTGTTAGACTAATTTCCTTGGGCGCGTTACAATGTTTTGGTAATATTACCTGTTCCCTGGAACGTCATCATCACAACTACGAGGTGAAACTTTGGAGCCGATGCAATCCAAGAACGGCGGTCTGACCGCTGAAATTAAAGTAGACGGGCGGTCGATCTCGCTGCCTGTCGTCGTTGGGACCGAGAACGAGAAGGGTATCGACATCTCGGAGCTCCGGGCGAAGACCGGATGCGTGACGCTCGACGGAGGGTTCGGGAACACGGCGTCCTGCGAGAGCAAGATCACGTTCATCGACGGCGAGCAGGGGATCCTCCGCTATCGCGGATATCCCATCGAGGAACTCGTCGAGAAGTGCTCGTTCATCGAGGTTTCCCACCTTTTGATCTACGGGAATCTGCCTTCCGTGAAGGAGCGCGATAATTTTTCACAGATGCTCACGTCGAACTGCATGATCCATGACAACATGGTGAAACTGTTCGATAATTTTCCGAGCACGAGCCACCCGATGGCGACGCTCTCCGCCATGATCGTGACGCTTTCGGCTTATTATCCGGAACTTGCCAAGCAGAACTTCAACAACGGCGAGATGAACAAGATCGTCGCCGAGCTCATGGCCAAGATCCGCACGCTCTCGGCCTATTCCTACAAGAAATCCGTCGGCGAGCCCATCATCTACCCGAAGCGTAAATATAAGTACGTGCAGAATTTTTTGCACATGATGTTCTCGACGCCCGTGGACGATTATCCGCTCGACAAGGACGTCATCGATGCGATGGAGAAGATCCTCATCCTGCACGCCGACCACGAGCAGAACTGCAGCACCTCGACGGTGCGGCTGGTGGGGAGCTCTCAGGCCAATCTCTTCGCTTCGGTCTCAGCGGGCGTCTGCGCGCTCTGGGGCCCCCTTCACGGCGGGTCGAACCAGGCCGTCATCGAGATGCTGGAGCAGCTCGTGCACGAGGGCGGCGACGCGGCGAAATATATCGCGAAGGCCAAGGACAAGAGCGGTACGTTCCGGCTCATGGGTTTCGGCCACCGCGTTTATAAGAATTATGACCCGCGCGCCAAAGCGCTCAAGGCGATGTGCGAGAAGGTCCTCGGGAAGATGGGGATCAACGACCCGTGCCTGGAGATGGCCAAGAAGCTCGAAGCGGCCGCGTTGAGCGACCCGTATTTCATCGAGAGAAAACTCTACCCCAATGTGGATTTCTACAGCGGCATCATCCTGCGCGCGATCGGGATCCCGACCAACATGTTCCCGGTGATCTTCGCCATAGGCCGCCTGCCCGGTTGGATCGCGCATTGGAAGGAGCAGGTTGAATCCGGCCAGACGCGCATCGGCCGGCCTCGTCAGATCTATACGGGGGAGGCCATGAGGCATGTCCCGTCCCGAAAGCAGTCTCCGGGGGAAGTGTTGACGAGCTAACGTTTGCCGGGCGGATGCTGTCCGGTATACGGTATTAAAAAAAGCCGGCCCGATCAGGGCCGGCTTTTTCTTTCGTTATATAACAGGCGCTAGAATTTAAACGGCTTTGGCCTTTAGAGCTGCGAGTAGATTGGTGATCGAGCTAGTAGAGCCATTATACGTATAAGCCTTGAAGATGGTCTCCATGCTGCTCAGCTTTGTTTTCCATAAACCGCCCGTTGTAATGGCGAAATCGAAAGATGCGCCAGACCTTATATCCGTGATCTTGCCCGTGTTGAGATCGATAGCATATTTTGCATGGCAAGTAGCGATGTAACGTCTTTGGGTTGTTGACCATATTTTCTCCCAAAGTTCTACGGTCCAAGTATGGATATTCTCACCTGGTTTCTGAGCCAGGGTCGTAACGGCGTACTTTCCTCCATATGTCGGAACCGTGCTCCAGACTGTAGCGACCGGCGGATATGTGACTTTATCGCGGAGGCTTTTCATAAACGTTTGAGTGATTGCGGCGCTGCCTTCCTTTGCGTCTAGAGCCGAAACAGTGCCATTGGTTACGCAAGTCTGTACGAGACTCAGCATCGCCTTCAGGGCATCGTCGTAGTCCGCCATACCGACTGTAAGCGTTTGTGAAAACGGTGACACAGGGCCTATGGCATAGATCTCGTGTTTGGCATCCCCGGCGACGTATCGAAACGATTTAAAGACATAGTTGCCGGCGGGCGGGAGCACATTTTGGGTCACTGAAACTATTTTCTTTTTTGAAATAGGGTCTGTCGCGACATAGTAAGTATATTTATAGGCGCCTACCGTTTTTTCTTTCAAAGAAACATCGGAAGGATTTTGGAGAAAAACGCCCTTGACCCCGGACACTCTTTCCATCTCTATATGAGTATTCGCGTAACCAAGCCATTGCGTAGGAGACTTTGGGACGTAGTAGATCGCTTGCATTGCTTTGTAGATCAGCATGACCGCATTAATGTATGCGGAGGAGCCTTTCGTGTACGTAATGGTGCCCTGGCCATCCTTCGTGTAATTAAGCGCTCCGGTTCCTGCGGTAAAATTATATCTTTCAGTCAGAGCTGAGCCGGGGGCCACGGTGATCAATTGGACGTAGCCGACGGTCGACGTGTAGAGCTGCGAAACCTGCAAGCCGTAATACTGCCCGTCGACGGTCGAGGCTACAGAAAAGAACACACCTGGATCAGCGTCGGCTCCCGCGGCGATCCTGACTTTTTTATTGGCTTCTGCCACATTGGCTTTGGTTTGGTCGGTCAATGTAGCTGCTTTCGTATTTGCTAAGGCCGACACGCTTACCATTTCATTCATTATGTCGTAATATTCTCTATTATCCGTCAGGTATGTCTGAGAAAAAGACACCGTACCGCTTTGGTCAACTGTTTTCGTTACGCTTCCATTTGAAAGGTTAAGCTTGTAACCCGTTTTGGGATAAGTGGTCCCATTGGCGTATGACTTGATCTCGATATAGCCGCCTGAATTTATGCTTACGCCTCTCACCGTGTAGGTAGTCGTTGCGTCCGAGAAGCCTTCCATGAAGTAGTCCTGGGCCGTAATCCCTGCACCCGGCAGCGTGTAGGTTTGCGGCGATGTGGGGTTATAGGTAGTGGGACTATACGAAGTGGGCATAGACGAAGTGGGGCTACCAGTAGTCATGCTGTTTTTTGCAGTGATCATCTGCTGTTGGTACGTATACGTCTGCTGCGCCTGGGTTGTGGTCACAGCAGGAGCGTCAGGTTGAGTTTGCTGGTTCGACGTGGGTGTCGCTGCCACGGCGGGGGTGATCCCTACGATGTTCGTCATAAAGCAGAGAATCAGTACCGCGGCAATATTTTTCATCGTAGGGCTCCTTGTTAGAGAAAACTTTTACAATCATATGTTGCAAGTATACGTAACTATGTACAGTTGTCAATAGTAAGGTCATATAAAGTGATGAATATCACGAAAGTAATGAGAATAGAGACGGTCGACGTTAAGTTTTGAGAATATTGATAAAAAAGCCATACGTGGTATATAAAATTAATCGACATAAAATATTGAATAGACCGTTTTGATGGATTTGGCGGTATAGAGCGTCCATCCTCTCTCTGGGGAGGCGCTCACTGTACTTATTCGCATTTTAATGTAAACTAGTACATGCACTCAAATAAGGTGGATGTCCTATGATGAAAGGTAAGCTTAGCCCATGATGCTGCCCTTAAGCCGTGATCTTAGAAGGGCGCTCTTTGGTTTTAGAGCCAAGATCACGTGTCTGATCATCCTGGCGATCTTATTCGCCACGGCCCTCGAACAATTTTTTATCTATCGTCTCAGTCTGGATAATCAATTTCAGGAACTAAGAGAGCAGATCAAGATCTCAGCACAGCTGGCGGCCATGCAAGTGGGGGGAGACAGGCTGCTTGAGGTGCCAGCCACGCGCCAGGGCATGCAGTCGGAAGCATATCGTCAGATCGCATCAAAATTGGAGGAGATCAAGGCATCCAATCCGCGCATTAAGTACATATATACGCTAAGGCCTACGGAGAAACCGGATATCTGGCAATTCGTGGTAGACCTCAATCCAGAAATTCAAATGCGCGGCAAGAAGAAGCTCACTGCGTTCCCCGGGGACCCGTATTTTGTCGCCCGATTTCCGGCGATGCTGCGGGGACTCAATGAGGCTTCGGTAGACGAAGGATTGATGACCGACGAATGGGGCACCACGCTCTCCGGTTATGCGCCGATCAGGAGAGCGGCCGGGGGAGGGGTCGTCGGGGTCCTGGGGTTGGATATCGATGCGGGCGGGGTGCGGGCCGCCCAGAGAAGGATCCACCAGACGACTCTGTGGGTGTTGGTATTGGGGTCGATCCTTTCTGTTATTCTCGGTCTCGTGATGGGCGACAGGATATCCCGCCGCCTTCACAAGTTGATCGACGGGACGCGGCTTATCTCGGCGGGGGACCTGGAACACCGCGTCGAAATGGACGGACACGACGAGATCGCGGAGCTTTCCGCATCGTTCAATGATATGACCGGCTCGCTTTCAAGATCAAGAAAAGAGCTCGAAGAGTATTTTTATCGCGTGGTGCAAACGCTCGTTCGAATTCTCGAGGCCAAGGACAAGTATACCCAGGGGCACTCCGAGCGGGTCGGTGTTTATGCCAAAAAGATCGCTTTGGAAATGGGTTTTGCCGACCATGAGGCGGAGGCGCTGCGAAAGGCCGGAGAGCTTCATGACATCGGAAAGCTGGTCACCGAGGGTTATATTTTGAACAAGTCCGGGGAGCTCGTCGAGGAAGAGTGGGAGGTCATCCGCCGGCACCCGGCGTTGGGCGCGGCCGCTCTGGAGCCGGTTTGCTTCAACGAGCTCATCATCCAGAGCGTTTTGCAGCACCACGAACGCTATGACGGGGAAGGATATCCCAGTAAGCTGAAGGGAGACCAGATCAGCGTCTATGCCCAGGTCGTTTCTGTCGCCGATGCCTATGACGCGATGACGACGAGCCGCTCTTATCGAAAGGCGATGGACAAAAAAGTGGCTCTCGAAGAGATCAGGAAAAACGCCGGAACGCAGTTCCGCCATGACGTGGCCGCCGCCTGCATCCGCGCGCTCGGGGCTGAATCATTTTATCATTAAACCTTTGTGACCCCATTCTCGTCTAAACAAGCAGGGACCGGAAGGAGGCTATTATGAAACGATTCGCGCTGGGTGTGTTGGCCGCCGGGATGGTTGTTGTTTCGACGGGAACTTTTTCAAATGCTGCTTATGTTTCGCTTGAAGGGCAGGGTACAGACAGGACGGGTGTGGTCCGGACCGAGTCGGATGCGTCGAGTGCGGAGCAAGGGTATAAGGCCGAGGTCATGACGCTCGAAGGGAGCGTGTTTGTGACGACCGCCAAGGGCGAGCGGGTGACGGCGTCGGAGGGCGACACGCTCATCGCGGGGGATGTCGTCGAGGTGGCCGAGGGCGCGCGCGTGGATATCGCGTTTGATAAAGATTGGAAGAACGTGACCCGGTTCGAAGGCGGGTCGAAGTTTACGATCAAGTCGGTGGAACCGGCTGCGATCAATCTGCCTCGCGGTTCTGTGTATGCCCGCCTGAAACAGCTCCCGGCCAATTCCAGCTTCAAGATCGAAACACCCACGGCTGTCGCGTCGGTACGCGGGAGCGAATATCAAGTGGATGTCGACAAGGACGGCAAGACGGACGTTTCCAATCTTTCCGAATCGCCGGTATATGTGAACGGTATCGACGAAAAAGGCGTCCAGTCAGAAGCGCAGACGATCCTCAAGAACTCTGAATTCACCCGGATCATTCAGCCGGGTGCGCGTCCGGCCGCGCCGCGTCCCATGACGCCGGGACAGCTCAAGCAGGCCAACTCCAGACGCGAAGGGGTCATTCAGCGTATCGGTAAGCTCAAGAATGAAGGGCGGCTCGGAAAAATCCAGGACGTCGGCATGGTGAACCGCATGAAAGAAGGAAGGCCTGCCGAGTTGAAAGAAAAGGGACGCGAGGGCGCAGAACGCGCAAATCGCGGGCCGCAGGGAGAAAGGCAGGCTCCCGGTGTATCCGAGCCCAAGCAAGATGCTTCCACGGCGCCCGGATCACGAGGGCCTTTTGAGGGGCCGAAGGGTCAGGCTGTCGGCGAGAAGGAGCCTCAGGCTCAAAGGTCCGAAAAGCCCCAACCGCGCAAAGGCGGCTCCCAAAGCGCGCCGCGTCCTCAAGGCCCGCCGAAATAAAGTTTCCTCTGCGGCGCTTCGCTGTGAAGGAGCGCCGCAGAAACAGGTCTTTCATTCCGAGAGTAAATCGCATAAGATAGACCGCATGATCTCGGAATTTTTTTCCAATCTTCGTAATTTGGATCAACTGATCGCCTGGGCCGGTTATGGCGGGATGACCGTCATCGTCTTTGCCGAAACCGGACTGCTGGCGGGTTTTTTTCTTCCGGGCGATTCGCTCCTGGTGACCGCCGGATTCGTGGCATCGCAGGGGAAGCTCGATCTGATAAAATTGAACCTGCTCCTTTCTGCGGCGGCGATCCTTGGCGACAGCACGGGATACCTGATCGGCCTCAAAGTGGGGCCGCGTATTTTCAGCAAAGAGGATTCTTTTTTCTTTAAAAAGGAATACCTCGAGCGCACGCACCGTTTCTTCGAAAAATACGGGGGCAAAACGATCATCCTGGCTCGATTCGTGCCGATCGTGCGCACGTTCGCGCCCACCGTCGCCGGAGTGGGGCGCATGCAGTACCGCCGGTTCCTGGCGTTCAACGTCGTCGGCGGGCTTCTTTGGGTGTGGGGGATGACGGCCATCGGTTATTTTCTGGGCGCTTCGTTCCCGGGCCTTAGTAAGCATATAGACCTGGTGATCCTCGCGGTCATCGTCATTTCGTTCTTACCGATCTGGATCGAATGGATGAAATCCCGCCGCCAGGCTTGACAGGGACCGCCGTTTAAATTACACTCATCTAATCATTAGACTATCAAACTAATTTCAGGGGCGCGCATTTTTTGAGCCGTTCGCTTCAAAACTTCAGCAGTCAGGTCATCGAGATCATGCCGCTGTTGTTCCGCGAGTTTTTGAAGCGCGAGGACAACGAGCTGAGCCGCGGCCAGATCACGTGCCAGCAGATGGTGATGCTGGACCTTGTTTCGCGCCACCCGCGGACGACGATGAAGGAGCTCGCCGACACTCTGTCGGTGAAAATGAGCTCGGCCACCGTAGCTGTGGACCGCTTGATCCGCCAAAAAATGCTCGCGCGTGACCGGGACGCGGAGGACCGCCGCCGGGTGTGGGTGCGAATCACGCCCAAGGGCCGCACGGTCGTCACGCGAGTTCTCGCGCAGAAGCGGCTCGGTATCGAGCATGTGTTCAGCCGCTTGACCGACCGCGAGCGTGACCAATATTTGTCCGTACTGCTCAAAGTCCGCTCGTTCTTGCAGGAGGACAAAGCGTGAAACGGATCGCGGCTTTTGCTCTCGCGCTTTTTTTTACAATTTCTGCCGCTCCTGCGCAGGCGTTCTGGCCCTTTGACCGTCCAACCGCGCGCAAAGCGGCGGCCCCCGCCCCGCAGACACCGCTTGAAAAGCCGGCGTTCACATTGGCTGAGGCGTACAAGCTGTCGCTGGTCCGGAGCGAGACGGTCGCGATCGAGGAAAATGATCTGGGTCTGGCCCAAGCGCGTTTTTACCGCACGTTCAAATATTTCCTTCCCAATGTGTCCTGGCAGACTACGCGTACCGAACGCGACGTTGAGCGATCCGGCTCGGGCTCAGCCAGTTCCGCAATCTCTGATTCTCAGAGGCGCGTGACACCCGAAGATAAGTTTGTATTCAGCCAGCCGCTTTTCAGCGGGTTCCGCGAGTTTGCGGCGCTTGCCGGTTCCGGCGCGGACAAAGCGCAGCAGCGTCTGGAGTATGAACGCGCGCAAGAGCTCCTGTATGTGGATGTGGTCGATGCTTTTTGCGCGGCCCTCCAGTCTGACCGTGACGTTGAGATCCTCCGTTCCATCCACCGGCTCCTCGCCGAGCGCATGAAGGATCTCTCGGAGCGCGTGAAGCTTGGCCGCTCCCGTGAGAGCGAGGGAAAAACCTCGCTGGCCGATCTCAGGCTGGTCGAGGCCGATCTTGTCAGTGCGCGTTCGGCCGCAAAAGCGGCGCGTAACCTCCTTGAGTTTTATACCGGGGCCGATCTCACCGGCCGCCGTCTGGCCGAGATCACGTCGATCGCCGTGCCCGGAGAGCTCGCGGAGCATCTGCCTAAGGCAGATCGCCGGCGTGACGTGCTCGCCGCAAAAGAAGCCGCCAAGTTCGCTTCCAGCGGCATCACGAACGCACAGGCCGGCTTTTTTCCGTCAGCCTCCGTTGACGGCAATTATTTTACGCGCCGTGCGGGTTACAACGAAGGCAATGACTGGGATGTGACACTCAAGCTCAGCGTGCCGATCTTCGATGCGGGCGAGACGATCGCTGACGTGAAAGAAGCCTGGACGCTTCGCAAGGTTGCGGACCTGCGCTTGCGCCAAGCCCGGAAGACCGCCGAGCTCGAGATCCGAAACGCCTTTGAAGACTACCGGTCAGCGATCGCCGAACGCGAAGCGCTCGCGTCGGCCGCGGGCGCATCGCGCGATAATTATGACCTTTTGACCAAAGAGTATTCTTACAGCCTCGTCAACAACCTTGAAGTGCTTGATGCGCTGCGTCGTTACGAGGACATTGAGCGCCGCCGGAACATTTCCGAGTACGAGACCCAGCGTGCTTATGCGCGTTTTCGGGCCGCAACGGGCGAGGCGCTCACATGAGTCTGTCCGATATATCGATCAAAAACCCCGTTTTCGCCTGGATGCTCATGGCTGCAGCGATCATCTTCGGCGGTATTTCCTATAGAGAACTCGGCGTCAGTCAGATGCCCGAGATCGATTTCCCGGTGCTCTCCGTCTCGGTGACGTGGGAAGGCGCCGCGCCCGAGGTCATGGAGAGCGACGTCGCGGATGTGATCGAGGATTCGGTGATGAGCTGTCAGGGGTTGAAAGAAGTCACGTCCACCACGCGCCAGGGGCAGACCGACGTGAAGCTCGAGTTCGCGCTTGAGCGCGACATCGACGTGGCGCTGCAGGAGGTCCAATCGCGCGTGGCTCAAGCGCAGTTCCGCCTGCCAAAGAATATCGACCCGCCGATCGTTTCCAAGCAGAACCCGACCGACCAGCCGATCATGTGGCTGGCCGTCTCCGGCGACAAGCCGCTGCGCGAGATGATCTCGTACGTGCAGGATCACCTGAAAGACCGCTTCCAGACGATCCCGGGCGTCGGTGAGATCATTTTGAGCGGTTTTGTCGATCGGAACCTCCGCGTCTGGGTCTCCGACAAGAAGCTCGAGGAATACCAGCTCACCGTCGGGGACATCATCGACGCCATCGATGCCAATCACGTCGAGATGCCGGCCGGGCGCATTGAGACGTCGGAAAAGGAAATGAACGTCCGTGCGATGGGCGAGGCGCTTACCGTGGAAGAATTCGGCAACATCCTTATTTCGACCCGCGGCGGCCAGCCGGTCTACAAACCCATCTTCCTCAAAGATGTCGCCCGCATCGAAGATGCGCTCGCGGACCAGAGGCGTCTCTCGCGCGTGCTGGGGCAGCCGGCCATCGGTCTGGGCATCCGCAAGCAGATCGGCGCCAATTCCGTCGAAGTGGCGCATGGGGTCAAAAAGAAACTTGCCGAAGTGCAGAAGGACCTGCCCGAGGGCATGAAGCTCGGCGTCAATTTCGATTCGACGACGTTCGTCGAGGATGCGATCCATGAACTGCTCTTCGCGCTCGTTCTTTCGGCGCTCCTGACGGCTATGGTGTGCTGGTTTTTTCTCGGGTCGTGGAGCTCTACGTTCAACATCCTGCTCGCCATCCCGACCTCCATCGTCGGGAGTTTCCTCGTGTTCCGCTTCATGGGCTTTACGCTGAATACGTTCACGGTGCTGGCGCTGTCGCTCGCGATCGGCATTGTCGTCGATGACGCGATCATGGTGCTTGAAAATATCTTCCGCTATCACGAAAAAGGCCTGGGCCGAGTCGAAGCCGCACAACAGGGCGCGAAGCAGATCACATTTGCGGCCGTCGCGGCGACGCTGGCGTTGGTCGCAATTTTTCTTCCCGTGGCATTTATGAAGGGCGTCATCGGACGGTTTTTCTTTCAGTTCGGCGTCGCCATCTCCGCGGCGGTCCTGTTTTCGCTGCTCGAGGCGCTCACGCTGACGCCGATGCGCGCGTCGCAGTTTCTCGACGCGGGGGAGCGGAGGTCGTCTTTCGGCAAGACCGTCGAGAAGTGGTTTGCGGATCTTTCGGCGTTGTATGCGCGCACGCTCAGACTTGCGCTCAGCGTCCCCTGGATCGTGGTGGGCGCTTCGGTCGCATTTTTTGCTTTCTCCATCATGCTCTTTGGTCCGCTGCGCAAAGAATTTGTGCCGGCGCAGGACCAGGGCTATTTTCTCCTGCGGCTGCAGACGCCCGTCGGATCGTCCTTGCCTTTTACGGACGAACGTTTCAAAAAAGCGGAGGCGTTCGTCCAGGGCATTCCTGAGGTGCGGCGCTATTTCGCGGCCATCGGCGGGTTCGGCGGCGGTGAAGTCAACACCGGCATGCTTTTCGTTTCACTGAAGCAGAAGGGCCAGCGGGGTGTGAGGCCCGCCAAGGGGCACGAAATGTCGCAGGCGGAGCTTATGGATGAGTTTCGCGCCGAACTCAACAAGATCCCCGACACCAAAGTGTACGTGCAGGACCTTTCGATGCGAGGTTTTACGGCACAACGCGGATATCCCGTGGAGTTTTCCATACAAGGCAAGAATTGGGAAAAGCTTGCCGAATATTCCCATAAAATGATGGAGAGGATGCGCCAGACGGGTCTCATGACCGACGTCGATACTGATTATTTGCTCGGCGTGACAGAAGTGCAGATCCGCCCCAACCGCCAAAAGGCTCAGGAGCGCGGGATCGAGATGGACAGGATCGGCAACGCCGTCAACGCGCTCATCGGCGGCCAGCGCGTGGGCAAGTACACGCAGGACGGGAGGCGTTACGACGTGCGCGTGCGCCTGGTTGCCGAAGACCGTACGAAGCCGGAAGATGTTGAGAAAATTTTTGTGTGGAATAATCGCGGTGAGCGCGTGAGGCTCTCCGAGGTCGTCGACATCACCCTCAAGCCGTCGCTTTTGAGCATCACACGCCGGAATCGTGAGCGTGCCATCGGCGTGTTCGCCAATATGGTCCCCGGGAAATCTCAGGCCACCGCGCTGGACGCCGTCAAAAAGATCGCCGATGAAGTATTGCCGGACGGGTACCGCATCGAGTTGACAGGCGGCGCCAAGAGCATGCAGGAATCTTTCGGCAGCCTCGGATTTGCGTTCATCCTCGGCGTCGTCGTGGCCTACATGATCCTTGCATCACAGTTCAACAGCTACATCCATCCGGTCACGGTGCTTTTGGCGATGCCTTTCGCGATCTCCGGCGCGGTGATCGCGCTTATCATGACCAACCAATCCCTCAATCTTTACAGCATGATTGCGTTTATTCTGCTCATGGGGATCGTGAAAAAGAATTCCATCCTGCTCGTTGAATTCACAAACCACGTGCGGCGTGACGAGGGAATGCCGATCCGCGAGGCGCTGCTCAAGGCTTGTCCGATCCGTCTGCGTCCGATCCTCATGACGTCCGTGTCCACGATCGCCGCGGCGGTGCCCCCGGCCCTGGCGCTCGGACCCGGCGCCGAGACGCGCGTGCCCATGGCTGTGGCGGTCATCGGCGGAGTGCTCGTGTCGACGCTGCTCACGCTGCTTGTCGTTCCCTGCGCGTACCTGCTCTTCTCGCGCATCGAGCGCCGCGAGGCACATGCGCGGTAAGCGCGTTCTTCTTTTTCTGCTTTTTATCACGCTTGCGTATCCCGTGCACGCTCTTCCTGAAACTTCGTTTGAATTGGCCTCACCCGGTTCCCGCCAGGTCGTCGATTACACCCAGTACGGTGAATTTAAGAACGTCGATACTGAAAACTATGTTTATGAAGTCCGCGACGCGGATGGTTTGGCGCGCGCGTCCGGCGAAGGTGTCCCTCCAGATGCATCTATCCTTGAAGACCTCGCTTTTAAGATTTATTACTCGGAACATCCCCATGAAGATCCCTGGAAACACCGGAATGGTTCTCCGCAGGAGGATCTTTTCGCCTGGTCCCAGGCATCCGGTATGGATGATGGTGCGAGGCTTTTTTATACAGCCGAAGCCCTGCGCCGCGGCGGCCATATCGTTCAGGCGCTCAAGGCTTACCACGCCATCGTCGTGCTTTATCCGAAGGCGATCGTGTGGGCCGCGGACCACGGCTTTTATTGGTACGTGGCACCCGAAGCGATCTCCCGCGCGCGCAAGCTTTGCGCGACGTATCCCGAGCTGGGCTTTCAACTCGAAGGCGCGTTTGTGGACGTGCGCCGCGGGATCGACGGAAAACCGGGATCGGACCGCGTTCGTACGCGGCCCGGGGCATTCGTCAAAACCCCTGTCCACAAAGCCGGCCCGGCGGAATTCGACATCGTCGAAGAAAGAGGGAAGGGCAAAGTGCGCCTGGCGCGTTATAAGAATGGAGACTGGCGGATGCTCGTCGACGGCAAACCCTTTGTCGTAAAGGGTGTCACGTACAGCTGCACGACCGTCGGAGAATCCGCGCATGCGCTTAATCTCCGCCCGTGGTTTAAGCTCGATGATAATAAAAATGGAAAAAACGACGGCATGTTCGATTCCTGGATCGACGAAAATCGTGACGGTGTTCAGCAGAATGCGGTTGAGCCGGTAGTGGGCGATGCCGCGCTGCTCCAGAGGATGGGCGCCAACGCGATCCGCGTCTATCACGGCGTCGACGCGTGGGGAAAATACCAGCCTGAAGAATACGACAAAGAACTCATGCGGACGCTCCAAAAGGAATACGGGGTCTATTTTATTCTGGGCGATTTCGTCGGCGCATACACGGTGGGGTCGCAGGCGCGTTGGGACATCGGCACGGATTACACCGATGCGGCCGAGATAAGATCCATGCTCGACTCCGTGCGCGCGATGGTCATGGACCATAAAGACGAGCCTTACGTGCTCATGTGGCTCTTGGGCAACGAGAACCAGCATCCGAATACGCACACGCAGGCTTACGAGGATCCGGAAGCCTATGCGCGTTTTCTGAACGAGGCCGCAAAGATGATCCACCAGATCGACCCCGACCATCCGGTGGCCGTCTGCAACCTCAATTTTCAAAATCTCGCGGAGCTCGGGAAGTTGGCCCCCCAGATCGATATCTACGGAGCTAATATTTATTCCGGCGCCTACGCGATGGGCAGCGTGTGGCACCTCGCGAAGGAGTATTATGGCCGCCCGGTGCTGATCACTGAGTTCGGCTGCGACGCCTACGCCCAGGGAAGGGGCCCCGACGAAGAAGCACAAGCCGATTATTTCCGCCAAAATTGGGAAGACATCGCGCTCAACATGTCCGGCAACCGCGGAGAGGGCAATGCCATCGGGGGTGTGGTGTTCGAATGGATGGATGAATGGTGGAAATCCGCACGCGGCGATGCGTGGGGCGATCCGTTCGTCCACAACGCCGAGTCTGACACGATGAATCCGTTCCCTGATTCGTGGGCCAATGAAGAATGGCTCGGGGTCATGGGGCAGGGCGACGGGAAAGAGAGTCATTTCCTCCGCGAAAAGCGCAAGGTGTATGACGAGATCGCGCGGATGTGGAACGGCCGGGATTTCGATTGAAGTTTACAGCCTCGAATGCAATAATTGCCGCATGACCCCACCACCTACTCGTAATGATCGCTTCGCGATCGGTCGCATGCGCGGTCGAGCAGGTGGTGGGGTGAAAATCATCACCTGTCTTGACCTGGAAGGCGTGCTCGTTCCTGAGATCTGGATCGCGGTCGCCGAAAAGACGCGTATCGCGGAGCTGCGCCTCACCACGCGGGATCTGCCGGACTACGACGAGCTCATGCGCCGCCGTATCAAGATCCTCCGCGAAAACGGCATCCGGCTCAAGGACGTCCAGAACGTCATCGCCGGTGTCCGTCCGCTTCCGGGCGCCCGCGTATTTCTGGATTCGCTCCGCGCCCTGCATCAAGTCATCATCCTGTCCGATACGTATTACGAATTTGCAGGGCCGCTCATGGAGAAGCTGGGTTTCCCGACGCTCTTCTGCAACTGGCTCGAGACCGGTCGGGACGGTTTTATCTCCGGGTACTGTCTCCGCCAGAAAGACGGAAAGAAAAGATCCGTACTGGCGCTGAAAGATCTGAATTTCCATGTTCACGCCGCTGGCGATTCTTACAACGACGTCACGATGCTTCAAGCCGCCCACCGCGGCGTCTTCTTCAATCCGCCGGCCAAGATCGCCCGGCAATTCCCGAAGCTTCCTGTCACTAAGTCGTATCCCGCGCTGCTCAAGGCGCTCACCGCGCGCTCCCGGTAACTCATGGCCCGACCAGTCACGCTCCTTTCCTGGAACGTGAACGGTGTCCGCGCCGTTTTTAAAGTAGATTTCATGGCGTGGCTCAAAAAGACGTCCCCGGACGTTCTTTGCATACAGGAGACCAAATGCAAGGTCGAGCAGCTCGTTCCCGAACTCCTGAACCCCGAGGGCTATCATGCGGAGTGGAACAGCGCCGAACGCCCCGGTTACAGCGGGGTCGCAACGTTTTCGAAGATTAAACCGGCCGCCGTGACTCGAGGTTTCGGCGTGAACCGGTTCGATACGGAAGGGCGCGTGCTCGAGACCGACCACGGCGATTTCATCCTCGTCAACGTCTACTTTCCAAACGGCGGCAACGGGCCGGAGAGGCTTCAGTATAAACGTGAATTTTACGAGCACGCCCGCTCATATTTCGCGCGTCTTCGAAAAGCAGGGAAGGGCGTGATCGTGTGCGGGGATTTCAACATCGCGCATAATCCCGTCGATGTTTACAGCCCCGGGAAGTGCGCGAAAGTATCCGGTTTTCTCCCTGAGGAGCGCGTCTGGCTGGACCGTCTGCTCGAGGACGGGTTTATTGATGCGTTCCGCGAATTCGATCCAAGCCCCGAACGGTATACCTGGTGGGACCAGCGCACGTTCGCGCGTTCACGCAACGACGGCTGGCGGATCGATCTTCATCTGGTCTCCAAGGATCTGCGTCCCCGTATGAAAGATGCTTTTATTTTGCCGGACGTCCTCGGCTCAGATCATTGCCCGGTGGGGCTCAAGTTGAGCATTTAAAGCCACTTCTGTCGTAACATGTTCTTAACATTACTGAAAATAACCTGTCATATGCGGCATGTAAGCTGACGGGGTCAACACGCGGGTTGTTTTGTGCCTCCTTTTTTTAAGGGTTTCAACCTTGACACTCCGCTCCGGTTGAAGTACTTTAAATCGCATCGTGAACGGATCTGCAAGACCGTTCATTCATGACAACGCACCAAAAAAACAGGGGAACGTCAATGGCCATACAGGACATCGCTAAACTTGTGGTTTCCAACGGAGACAGGACTATGAAGTCGTCCAAAGAATATAGCCTCACGAAAATTTTCGGTTCCAACGTATTCAACGACCGGACGATGAAGGAGCGCCTCCCGAAGGATACTTACCGCGCGCTCAAGCAGACCATCGACAGCGGCGCGCCGCTCACGCTCGAGGTCGCCAACGTGGTCGCCAACGCGATGAAGGACTGGGCCATCGAAAAAGGCGCCACGCATTACACGCACTGGTTCCAGCCGCTCACCGGCCGCACGGCCGAGAAGCACGATTCCTTTATTTCCCCGACATCCGATGGCGGCGTCGTCATGGAATTTTCGGGCAAGCAGTTGATCCAGGGCGAGCCAGACGCGTCGTCGTTTCCCTCAGGAGGTTTGCGTGCGACGTTCGAAGCGCGCGGCTACACTGCGTGGGACTGCACATCGCCGGCTTTCCTTAAAGAAGACGGCCACGGCAACGTGACGCTCACCATCCCGACGGCGTTTTGCTCTTACACCGGTGAGGCGCTCGACAAGAAGGCCCCGCTTCTGCGTTCCATGGAAGCTGTTTCCAAACAGGCGGTCCGTGTGCTCCGTGCCCTCGGCAATAAGACGGCCAAGACCGTTACGGCGACGGTCGGGCCCGAGCAGGAGTACTTCCTGATCGACAAGAATTACTACGATCAGCGTCTAGACCTCATCACGTCCGGACGCACGCTCTTCGGCGCTCCCGCTCCCAAGGGGCAGGAACTCGAGGACCAGTACTTCGGAGCGATCAAGGACAGGATCTCGGCGTTCATGAGGGATCTTGACCTCGAGCTCTGGAAGATGGGAGTGCTCGCCAAGACCAAGCACAATGAAGTCGCCCCCGCGCAATATGAGATGGCGCCGATCTTTACGACGACCAACATCGCGGCCGATCACAACCAGCTCGTCATGGAGACTATGCAGCGTGTGGCGCTCCGTCACGGTCTCGTTTGTCTTTTGCACGAGAAGCCGTTCCAGGGCGTGAACGGTTCAGGCAAGCATAACAACTGGTCGCTCGCCACAGACGACGGGCACAACCTGCTCGAGCCGGGTAAGACCCCGCATGACAACGAGCAGTTCCTTGTTTTTCTCGCCGCAACGGTCATGGCCGTGGACAAGCACGCAGACAAGCTCCGCGCCAGCGCTGCCAATACCGGCAACGACCTGCGTTTAGGGGCCAATGAAGCGCCCCCCGCGATCATCTCTATGTTCATGGGCGATGAACTCTCGGATATCCTGACCGCGCTCGGCAAGGGGAAAGCCGCCTCCTCGAAAGGCCAGCACCATCTCGAGATCGGCGTCGATTCACTGCCCAGGCTCCCCAAGGACAACACGGACCGCAATCGCACGTCGCCGTTTGCGTTCACCGGCAACAAGTTCGAGTTCCGCATGGTCCCGTCTTCCATGTCGATTTCGGGCGCCAACACGGTGCTCAACACCGTCGCCGCCGAAGCGCTCGACATTATCGCGACGCGCCTTGAGAAGGCCAAGGACGTCAACAAGGAAGCCGCGGCTATCATCAAGGAAGTCGTGATCAAGCACGGCCGGATCATTTTCAACGGCAACAACTACTCGGCGGATTGGGTGAAGGAAGCCAAGAAGCGCGGACTTCCCAATATTACCAACACCGTCGACGCGCTTGCCGCGATGGCGACTCCGGAAGCGGCGAAGCTGTTCGAGAAATACGGCGTGCTGTCGGGAAGCGAAATCCACTCGCGTTATGAGATCTATCTTGAGAAATACGCGAAAGAGATCAACATCGAAGCGCAGACTTCAGTGGCGATGGTCAAGAACCTGTTCATCCCGGCTGTCGTGAAGTATACGGGTGAGCTTGCTTCGGTGGTCGCGTCGCTCAAGTCGGCGTCCGCGCCGGTGAGCGTGCAGAAAGATCTTCTGACGAAGATCTCCGTACTGCTCGACACCGCCAGCAATAAGCTCCAGGATCTCGAGGGCGCCCTTAAGAAGGCACAGGGGGTCCATGAGGCGAAGGCCCGCGGGATCGCGTACCGCGATAAGGTGGTGCCCGCGATGAACGACCTGCGCATAGACATCGACACCCTCGAGACCTTGCTTCCCTCGGGCGAGTGGCCGGTGCCGTCCTACGCCGACATGCTGTTCAAGCTATAAAGAGAACATCGAATTGAAAAGGAGCTCTCCGCCGGAAGGCGGGGAGCTTTCTTTTGCCCGCTTTAAAAATGAGTTTTTTAGCTCTTTAGGTTCATTTGTAATAAGTATTGTTTAAAAAAGTTTTTCTTTTTACTTTCCTTCTTGCTGTGTTATGGGTTATAATTCAAATTCGTATCGCTTAACAATGAAAGGATCCAATGGCTTACCGGTCACTTTATAAGAACGATTACCTCACGGATCGCGAGCGCAAGAACATCATTCTTCTCGACGTCATCCGCAGAAACGGGCCCATCGCCAAGACGGACATCTCCCGCATCACCCAATTTAATATCGTGACGGTTTCCAATTATGTCGAACATTACATCGACCAAAAGCTCGTGGTCGAAAAGGGTCTTGATATCTCCAGCGGCGGACGCCGTCCGGAGCTCGTGGAGCTCAACTCCGAATGGGGGAACCTCGTCGGCGTCGAGATAGGTCCGACCCACATCCTCGCGATGGTGTCCAATCTCAGTCCGTCTATTCTCCATAAAGTCCGCGTGAAGCGTCCCGAAGGCCACATGGAAGTGGTCATCGCCGAGGCTGTCAAGCTTGTGCGCCGCGTCATCGAAGAATCCAAGATCCCTCAGGAAAAGATCAAAGGCATCGGTCTCGGTATCTCGGGTGTCATCGACCGCTCGGCCGGCACGATCCGTGACACCGACATCCAGCGCGGCAAGACCGTCGGCAGTTTTTCGACCGCAAAGGCGATCCTTGAGAAGGAGTTCCGCGTGCCGGTTTCCGTCGGCAACGACGCATCGCTCGCCGCTCTCGCCGAAAAAAAACTCAGCCTTCGCATCGACGATGAGAACGTCCTTTATTTTTACGCCGATGTCGGCAGCGGCATCATCGCCAACAACGACCTCTTCTGGGGGTCCAGCTGGTCGGCGGGCGAAATTCAGCTCAACCTCGATAACACCGAAGGCCTCATGCTCGAGCCCTGGGTCGCCAAGAGCGATTTTTTCCGTTCTGAAGGGCTGGATCTGGGTATCGTCCGGCGCTTCAAGGAAGCGCACAAGAAAGACAGCAGCCGGTCGCGTCATATCGAGACCAAGGACCTGGAGAAGCTCGAGCTCAACACGGTGCTGGAGGCCTGTAAGAAGGGCGATCCGCTGGCGGCTCAGATCGTCGAAGAAGCCGCCAACCGCATGGGCCTTAAAGTCGCTTATCTCTGTAATTTTTTCAATCCTGAGGTGATCGTGTTGGGAGGCGGTGTGGAAAAGGGCGGAGAGCTCATGCTCAACGTCGTGCGCCGCGTCGTCAAACAGCTTGTCATGGAAGAGGCTTCAGGGATCGTCAAGATCATCCTGTCGCGTCTGGGCGAGGACGCCGTCGCGTACGGCGCCGTCTGTCTCGTCACCCAAGAACTTTTTGCGGAGGTCTGATCCTGTGCCGCCCCTGATCAAACGCCGCCTGCTCGACCAGATCGAACTGAACGACCACGAAAAGAAGAATCTGCAGATCCTCGATACGATCCGGAAGAAGGGTCCGATCGCGCGCGCCGAGATCTCGCGCCTGATCGGCCTCAACATCGTCACCGTCACGAGCTATATCGACCAGTACATTAAGAAGGGCGTCATCAAAGAAGTCGGCATCGACGTCTCTTCGGGCGGCCGGAAGCCCACACTGGTGGACCTGAACCCCTCGGCCATTTATCTGATCGGAGTGGGCCTCAACGTCGTCGACATGATCGCCGTTCTCTGCAACTTGAAAGGCGAGATCGTTTTCAGCGTCAAGAAGGAACGTCCGCTCAAGGCCGGCGAGGCGCTCGTCCAGTCGATGGCCGTGCTCGTCCAGGACCTTCTCGATAAATCGAAGGTCGACACGGCGAGGGTGCACGGGATCGGTATCGGCATGCCCGGTATTTTCAATCGCGACACCTCGACGATCCGCTGGCCGGTAGGTCTTCTTGAGTGCGATCTTTCCATCACCGTTTCGATCCACGGTATGTTCGAGGAAATGTTCGGCATTCCTACGTTCGTGGACAACGATGCCAACGCCGCCGTGTTCGGCGAAGAGTGGTACGGCCGCGGTCTCGGCGTCCAGCATGCGATCTACCTTTATTCAGGCAACGGCTGCGGTTTCATGATCAACGGGCAGATCTACCGCGGCGCCAACGGCTGCGCGGGGGAGTGGCTCTTCGACATCACCAACGACAACCCGCTGCCGGCTCTCGTTGAAGCGTACAAATCGGGCGTTTGGAGCATGGACATGGGCATTGCGCTCCTGGCGCAGGCGCTTCAGAAAGAGAATGCCGGATCAAAGATCTACGAGATTTCAAGCGACACGAAAAAGATCACGCTGCAGACCGTCGCCAAAGCCGCCGAAGAAGGCGACGCGTTCGCGATCACACTGCTCAAGGACGCGGGTTCACGGCTGGGCCGCAAGGCGGCTTTTCTGGTGAACCTGTTCAATCCCGAGATATTGATCGTCGGCGGCGGTATCGAGATCGCAGGCGCCTTGTTCATGGATGCGCTCCGCGACACCGTCAAGCAGTCGTCGGTCCCCGAGGCCACCGAAAAGCTCCGTATCATTCCGTCCCAGCTCGGCGAGAACGGCGTGCCGCTCGGTGCGGCCGCGCTCGTCGCGCAGAACTACTTCATCAGCGTTTAGCGAGGACCATGGAACCGCGAACCTGTTCCTATTGCAAGGCGATGTTCGTACCCAATAAGTATTCGCCCCGGCAGACCGTTTGCTCCGCACGTGAATGCCAGAAGCGCCGCCAGCTCGAGAGCATGAAGCTCTGGCGCGATCGCAACCCCAACTATTTCAAGTATGACGAGTCCAAGAGCGTCGTGTGGCTGGAAGCCCAGCGCAAACGGTCGAAGCTCTGGCGCGAGAAGAACCCCGACAAGGTCCGTCTTTACCGCAGCGTGCATAGCGAGGAATACCGTTTGTATATGCGCGAATACATGCGCGCCTACCGCGACAAGAAGCGCAAAGACGGCGGTGCCGCTCCCGAAGCGCCCGTCGACACGGCTCCGCAGGGCCCCGCCTCGACCAGCTGATTGTAAACCACCGGAGCTCATGGTGGTTGACAGTGCTGAAATCCACGAAGTATACTGTTGCGCATGCTTGATCTCATCCTGAAAGTCCGCCGTGAAGTCCTGGCCGGTCAATCGATTTCCCGCGAAGACGCGCTGACGCTCACCGAAACGCCCTTTCTCGAGATCCCGTATCTGGCCGCCGCCGCGAATGAGATCCGCGAACGATTTGTCGGCAAGGGCATCGAATCCTGCGTGCTTTCCAATATCAAAAGCGGCAATTGCAGCGAAGACTGTAAGTTTTGCACGCAGTCCGGACATTACAAGACCGACAGCCCTGTCTATCCCCAGATCACCGTCGAAGAGATCGTGCAGCAGGCGAAGACCGCCGAGAAGATGGGCGCTACGGAGTTCTGCCTGGTTTCGAGCGGGTGGGGCGCGACGAACGAGAAGGAATTTGCGGTGATCCTAGAAGCGGTGCGGCGGATCACGGCCGAAACGAAGATCTTCGCGGACGCCTCGCTTGGCTTCCTGACACCCGAGCAGATGCAGGCGCTCAGTGACGCGGGTCTCCACCGCAACAATCACAATCTCGAATCCTCGAAAGGTTTTTTCGAAAAGATCTGCACCACGCACAAGCACGAGGAACGCGTGAACCACGTGGAGATGGTCCGTCACTACGGCATCCATCCGTGCTCCGGCGGCATCCTCGGCATGGGCGAATCCCCGAAGGACAGGGTCGATCTGGCGTTCGAGCTGGCGAGGCTCGGCGCCGACTGTGTGCCGATCAATATCCTTAACGCGCGCGAAGGCACGCCGCTCGGCAAAGTGAAGCAGCTGAAACCTCTCGAGATCATTCTTTATATCGCGCTTTTCCGTTTGATCCTCCCGAAGGCGACGATCAAGATCGCCGGCGGCCGTGAAGTGAATCTGCGTGACCTGCAGTCTTTGGCCATGCAGGCCGGCGCCAACGGACTTATCCTCGGAAACTACCTCACGACGATGGGGCGCAGCCCCAAGCAGGATATCCAGATGCTTGAAGACCTGGGTTTTGAAGTGACGATCACGCCTTCGCCGCAGGGCGAGCACGCGCCCGCCGCGGCTCGCGAGGGTTGCTGCTCGCATTGAACGGCCTGGGCGCGGAGCTCGAAGCGCTCGGATCAAAAGGGCTTCGGCGTTCTCTCACCGAAATTCAAGCCCGGCGGGGTCCTTTTCTCACCGTCGGCCGCAAATCCGTCCTCAACTTCGCTTCCAATGATTATCTCGGCCTCGCCTCACATCCCTCACTGAAAGCCGCAGCCGCCCGTGCGGTGCGGCGCTGGGGGACCGGGAGCGGCGCCTCGCGTCTTTTGTCCGGAAGCCTCGGCGTTCACACGGACCTTGAGAGAAAGATCGCGGCTTTCAAAAAAGAAGAGGCCGCGCTTATTTTTTCGTCCGGGTATCTTGCCAACCTCGGCGCCGTCACGGCTCTCGTGGGCGAGCAGGACGTCGTGCTCTGCGACCGGTTGAACCATGCAAGCCTGGTCGACGCTGCGCGGCTTTCGAAAGCCAAGCTCTGGGTCTATCCCCACCGTGACACCGCGGAGCTCGCCCGGCTCCTGGGCCGGGCCTCCTCGTTTCGCCGCAGGCTGGTGGTGACCGACGCCTATTTCAGCATGGACGGCACCGTGGCTCCTCTCGACCGAATTTTAACGCAGTGCCGCGAACATGGCGCGTGGCTTCTGGTCGATGAAGCGCATTCGACGGGCGTTTATGGCGAGTCCGGGGCGGGACTGACCGAACACTTCGGCCTTTCAGGGAAAGTCGACGTCGTGATGGGCACGTTCTCGAAAGCGCTCGGCTCGGTCGGCGGTTTCATCGCAGGGAGCCGTACGCTGAGGGACTATCTGGTGAACCGCTCACGAGAGTTCATCTACACGACCGCACCCGCACCGGCCGCTTCGGCCGCCGCTTCGGCGGCCATCGACGTGGTCCGGCGCGCTCCTGTTCTCCGGAAAAAACTTTGGTCCAACACGGAATATTTGCGTCGCGCGCTTGCGGCCGAGGGTTTTGATCTGATGGGTTCCGAAGGTCCGGTGATCCCGGTACGCATGGGCAGCACCGCCTTATCCGTTGCCTTTCGCGATTTTCTGGTAAAGAATGCGATCTTTGCGCCGGCGATCCGGCCGCCGACCGTGCCCAAGGGCACCGATCGGATCCGTCTGTCGGTTTCCGCAGCGCACGAAACCAAACACCTGGACGCGCTCGTCGCGGCGTTCCGCAAAGCGAGGAAAAAGATCCTATGAACAGAGCCGACCAACTCGACGCGCTGGACAAGAAATACGTCTGGCATCCGTTCACGCAGATGAAAGAATGGAACGAAGATCCGATCGTCATGATCGAAAAGGGCCGCGGCAACACGCTGATCGACACGCGCGGCCGCCGGTATCTCGACGGCGTCTCGTCGCTCTGGTGCAATGTGCACGGCCATCGCGCCAAAAAAATAGACGATGCCATCAAGCGTCAGCTTGCCCAGGTCGCGCATTCCACGTTTCTTGGCGTCTCGAACGTCCCCGCCGTTCTTCTGGCGAAAGAACTCATCGCACTCGCGCCGGAGGGTCTCTCGAAGGTCTTCTATTCTGACTCGGGCTCCGCGAGTGTGGAAGTCGCGCTCAAGATGGCCTATCAATACTGGCGTTCGAAGGGGAAGGAATCAAAGAAGACTTTTCTTAAGCTCAAGAGCGCTTATCATGGCGACACGCTGGGTTCCGCGAGCGTCGGGGGCATCGGGATCTTTCACGAGATATTCCATCCGCTCTTTTTTAAGACGTACACCGTAGATGCGCCCTACCGCTACCGCGATGCGTTCGAAGGCACCGAAGCCGAATACGCCCAGCACTGCGCCGGCAAGGTCGAGGCCGTCCTCAAGGCGCACCACGCGGAAATTTGCGCGGTCGTGATGGAACCGCTCATACAAGGCGCTGCCGGAATGCTCAAACAGCCTCATGGATATCTGGCGCGCGTGCGCGAACTGACCAAGAAATACGGCGTTCTTTTGATCGCCGATGAGGTCGCCACGGGCTTCGGGCGCACGGGGACGATGTTCGCATGCGAACAGGAGGGGGTGACCCCGGACTTACTCTGTATGGCAAAAGGGATCACAGGAGGATATCTGCCGCTATCGGCGACGCTGGCGACGGAGGCGGTATACGAGGCCTTTCTCGGTGATTATGCTGAGTTTAAGGCTTTTTTCCATGGGCATACATATTCGGCAAACCCGCTGGCAGCCGCAGCCGCGCTCGCCAATCTTGAGATATTCAAGGAAGAGGGTACGCTTAAAAAGCTTCCAGACAAGATCGCGCAGCTTTCTGAAGGCCTGGATAAAATTTCAGGCCTCACACATGTGGGTGATATCCGTCAATGCGGCATGATGATCGGTATCGAATTGGTCAAAGACCGCACCACCAAGGAGCCGTACCCGATGGACGAGAAGCGCGGCATTCGCGTCGGTCTCAAAGCGCGCGAAAAAGGCGTGCTCATCCGGCCCCTCGGCAACACAGTGGTGCTCATGCCGCCTCTGTCGATAACGTCTGCAGAAATAACTAAGCTGTGCCGGGTTGTGCGCGAATGCATCAAAAAAGTAACGGAATGATCGTTTATAAGCACCGAATCTGTATTCTTCTCCGGACCGGACGGATTGGCCCTCCGAGTCAATCCGTCCTGCGGAAATGCGCTCGCTCGTCGTCACTGCGTGACGACACCGTGGCCGCTCGCGCATTTTAGCTCCTCCGAAGAATACAGATTTGATGCCTTTAGTATTTGGGGAGCCGGTTTCCCGATCATTATGTTGGAGAGACAGTTCCGATTTTTGCGTAGGGCGGTGCGACGCGCTTGACGTGGATAGGAAGACTAGCCGTGGGTGACGCGGCGCGGTTCGTTAAGATGCTCCGACGCATCAGTCCTCGGGAAAGGTTTGTGATATTGCCCTCGGCTGAGCGGTCCACACGAGGCGGCAGTCAGCCTCAAAGTGCGAAGCGCTTTGGGGACTGATCCGATAGTTTTTAAATGGCCGGAGACCCGCGGCCCCACGAACGATTACAAATAGCCATGGATGACGCGGCGCGTTCCGTTAAGATACTCCGACGCATCAGTCCTTGGGCAAAATTTAAGACACTGCCCTCGGCTGACGGTCCCGGAGCGAAAATTGGAACGGTTTCTCCGGAATTAAGATCGTGTGCGTTGCGGGTCGGCGGAGGACAATTAGAACCGGCGCCTATTTATGAGGTAGATTATGAAAACAATATTTATCGCAGGTACGGACACAGGAGTGGGTAAGACGTACATCGCCGGAGGTCTTGCTGCCGCCCTGCGCATGGATGGTGTGCGTGTGGGTGTGATGAAGCCCGTCTCGTGCGGTGGAAGGGAAGACGCGGAGTTTTTGATGAAATGCGCGGGTGTCGATGACTCGATCGATCTCGTGAACCCTATTTGTCTGCGTGAACCTCTTTCTCCAAACGTTGCTGCCGCTCGTCAGAAGACACGCCTTGATGTGAAGGCGATCACCGCTGCCCATAACATCCTGTCGAAGAAATATGATGTTCTGGTCGTGGAGGGTTGCGGCGGGCTCCTCGTGCCGCTCACGGACCGCTTTTTCGTGGTCGATCTGATCTCTTTGCTCAAGGCCCGCACGGTGCTCGTGTCGCGCTCGGCGCTCGGGGCGATCAACCACACTCTCCTTAGCCTGGAGGCGCTCAAGGCCCGCAAAATTCGTCCGGTAGGGGTTATTTATAACCGGCTGACCGGCGGAGCGCTCTCTGTCCCTGAGCAAACCAACCCCGGCGTCATCGAAAAGTTGACGGGCGTGCGTTCGCTCGGTCGGTTTCCGTATATGCGTTCGTGCGCGCCCGACTGCTCAGGAAAAGCGGTCCGAAAACATATAGATTATAAAATTATTTTGTGTTAAATTAACTCGGTTCAAAGTATTTTTCTGGTGTTTTTAAAGTTCAACGGTCTTTAACAGCGAAAATTTTGACGTGACCCTTTTGCAAGAACCTGCAGCCCTCAAAAAAACTCCTCTCTACGATCGTCACGTCGCTCTCGGCGGAAAGATCGTCAATTTCGGCGGTTGGGCGCTTCCCGTTTACTACGAGAGCCTTCTGACCGAGCACCGCTGGACCCGGGAACATTGCGGTCTTTTTGATGTCTCGCATCTCGGCGAGATCCTCGTGGAAGGCCCCGGCGCGTTCCAATTTCTCCAGTATCGCCTTACGAACGACCTCCGCAAACTGGAAGAGGGCAAGATCATCTACAGCCTTCTTCTCGACGAACGCGGTCGTACGCTCGACGACATCCTTATCTACGGCAGCCGTCCCGGAAGCTATTACCTTATAGTCAACGCCTCAAATATAGCGCGCGACATGGAAGCGCTGAAAAAATACGCGCCCGAAGACGCCCGGTTGGTGGATCTCAGCGATCAGATGGCCTGCATCGCGGTCCAAGGGCCCAAGGCGGAAACGGTACTCGAAAAGCTTTTTGGTTTCACGCTGCAGGCGTTGCCTTATTACCATTGGAAGGAAGAGCGCTTTCAAGGCGAGACCGTATGGGTTTCGCGCAGCGGCTACACCGGCGAAGACGGCTTTGAAATTTTCTCGAAAAACGAGCTCGCCCCGGCGATCTGGGACCGGCTCAACACGGACGGCCGCGCCGAAGGCGTGAAGCCTGCGGGTTTGGGCGCGCGCAACACGCTGCGCCTGGAGGCCGGCAACGTCCTCTACGGCAACGAGCTCGATGAGACGACCACGCCGCTTGAGGCGGGTCTTAAGTTCGCGGTTTCGTTTGAGAAGGGCGGTTTTGTCGGCCGCGACCTTTTGATGGTGCAGAATGAGCGCGGTCCGGCGCGCCTCCTCGTCGGTTTCAAGGTGCTCGACAAGGCGATCGCGCGCGAGCATTATCCTATTTACGGCGGAGGCCACAAGATCGGTTCGGTCACCAGCGGATCATTCGGGCCCACCGCCAACGCCAATATCGGCATGGGTTACGTCGAGCGGAAATTCGCCGTGCCGGGCACGACCATTGAAATTGAGATCCACGGCCGCCGCATCCCTGCGGAGGTCGTCAAGCGGCCGTTCGTCACCAAGAACCATAAGAAAGGATTATAAACAATGGAACCATCAAAGCTGCGCTACACCGCCACGCACGAATGGGTGAGCCTCGAAGGATCGAAGGCGCGCATCGGAATCACTGACCATGCGCAAAAGGAAATTTCTGACATTGTGTTCGTCGAGCTGCCGCAGGAAGGGAAAGTCGTCAAGCAGAAGGACAGCGCGATGGTGATCGAATCCGTGAAAGCCGCGTTCGATATTTATTCGCCGGTGAGCGGTAAGATCGTGAAGGTCAATTCGACGCTCAAGGAAAAACCCGAGACGATCAACCGCGCGCCGTTCGGCGAAGGCTGGCTTTTTGAGGTCGAATGCTCCGATCCGAAAGAAATTGGATCATTGATGACCGAGGATCAGTACAACGCGGTCAAGCACGAAGCTCATTAAAGAGAGAGACACGTAATGCAGTACATTTCCAACACCGCCAAGGACAAGGCGGACATGCTCAAGGTGATCGGCGCGCCCTCGTTCGAGGCTCTCGTCGCCAACATCCCTAAGCGTCTGCGTGAATTCGCTCTGGCTCTCCCCGAGGGCATCTCTGAGCTGGAGCTCGACCGCGAGCTTGACGAGACGGGCCATGCCAACCGGAATTTCAAATATTCCGTCACGTACCTCGGCGCCGGCAATTATGATCATTTCGTGCCGGCCGTCGTCGATCGCCTGTCCCAGCGCGGCGAATTCATCACCGCTTACACGCCGTACCAGGGCGAGGCCAGCCAGGGAACGCTCCAGGCGACGTACGAATACCAAAGCCTGATCTGCGAACTGACGGCGATGGATTATTCCAACGCGTCCATGTACGACGGCGCGTCCAGCCTCGCCGAAGCCGCGCTTCTGGCGGTCCGTTCCACGGGCAAACACCGTATTCTCATGCCGGCCACCATTCACCCCGAATACCGGCAGGTGGTGGGGACATATCTTTCACATATTGACGTCGATATCGTGGATGTGGCCATGAAGGACGGGGCGCTTGATCTTGAAGCGTTTGAACGCGCGTTGACGACCGACACGGCAGCCGTGATCGTCCAGCAGCCCAATTTTTTCGGCGTTCTCGAGGATACAAAGAAGATCGGCGAACTGACGCATCGCGCGGGCGCACTATACATCGCGTGTGTGAATCCTCTTTCTCTCGGGCTTATCGAGCCGCCCGGCGAATACGGCGCGGACATCGCGGTGGGCGAGGGGCAGCCCCTCGGCAACCCCGTTTCTTTCGGCGGACCGCATTTCGGTTTTTTCACCGTGAAAGAACCTCTCCTGCGCAAGATCCCCGGGCGCATCTCGGGAATGACCGTCGATAAAAACGGCAAGCGCGCGTTCGTGCTTACGCTCCAGGCGCGTGAGCAGCACATCCGCCGCGAGAAGGCGACATCCAACATTTGCACCAACCAGGCGCTCTGCGCTCTGAAAGGCGCGATCTATCTCTCCCTTCTCGGCAGGGAGGGCGTCAAAAAACTCGCGCTGCTCAACCTTCGCAATGCTCACAGCGCCTACGACCGTCTGCTCAAGGTCAAGGGTGTGCGCCCGTTCTCCAAGAGCCCGTTCTTCAACGAATTCACTGTTCATATCGACCGGGACCCGAAGAAGTTGCGCGAAAGTCTCCGCAAGCACGGTATTCTCGGGCCGCTCCCTCTGGCGCGTTTTTTTCCGGAACTTTCGTCGGCGTATCTGGTGGCTGTCACGGAGAAACGCACGGCCGGAGATCTAGACCGTCTGGTCAAGGCGATCGAGGAAGCTCGATGACCCCACCACCTCCTCGTTACGATTCGCCGCGCGAATCGGCCGTATCCACGGCCGAGGAGGTGGTGGGGTGAGCGAGCTTATTTTTGAGAAGCACTCGTTCAACCCTGCGTCTTGGCTGCCGGCGCTTGACGGCTCCGAAAAACAATATGTGTCGAGGATCCCGCAAGACCGCCTGAGAAAAAAAGACGCCGACCTGCCGTCCGTGTCCGAGCTCGACGTCGTGCGGCACTTCACGGTCCTCTCCCAGAAAAATTTCTGCACGGACGGTAATTTTTATCCGCTTGGTTCGTGCACCATGAAATACAACCCCAAGGCGCTCGACGCGATCGCGGCTTCCACGTCGTATTCACAGATCCATCCCTACCAGGACGAAGCGGATGTGCAGGGGGCGATGAAGATCTTATATGAAATGCAGGTCATGCTATCCGAGATCACCGGCATGGACGAGTTTACGCTCCAGCCTGCAGCCGGCGCGCACGGCGAATTCTGCGGCCTCCTGATGGCGGCGGCGCACCACAAAGCCAGAGGGGACAAACGCCATAAAGTGCTCATTCCCGATTCTTCGCACGGCACCAATCCGGCCTCGGCGGCGTTGTGCGGCTACGAAGTCGTGACGGTCGCTTCCAACGCCAAAGGCCATGTGGATCTGGCCGACTTGAAATCCAAACTTGGTCCGGACGTGGCGTGCCTGATGATGACCAACCCCAACACGCTCGGTCTCTTTGAAGAGGATATTCTTGAGATCGCACAGGCCGTTCATAAAGCCGGCAGCCTCCTTTATTATGACGGGGCCAACATGAACGCGCTGGTCGGTATCTGCCGCCCGGGCGACATGGGTTTTGACATCGTGCATTTGAATCTTCACAAGACGTTCGCCGTGCCTCATGGCGGGGGCGGCCCCGGGTCAGGTCCCGTGGGCGTGAAAAAGGAGTTGATCCCATATCTGCCCGCGCCGCGCGTGCTGGAGAAAAAGGAGAGTTACACGTTCGAGAAGGACGCACCCGACTCGATCGGCAAGCTCCGCTCGTTCTACGGTAACTTCGGAGCTATCATCCGTTCATATGCCTATATCAAGGCTCTTGGCAAGGACGGCTTGAAAGGCGTTTCCGAAAATGCGATCCTGAACGCCAATTATCTCAAAGCACGCCTGGCGCCGTTCTTCGATGTGCCGCATCGGGGCGCGTGCATGCACGAGTTCGTCATGTCTGCCCGCAAGCAGAAAGCACGCGGCGTGAAGGCGCTCGACATTGCCAAGCGCATGCTGGATTTCGGTGTTTATGCCCCGACGATCTATTTTCCGTTGATCGTCGAGGAGGCGATGATGATCGAGCCCACGGAGACCGAATCCAAAGAGACGCTCGACCGCTTTGTCGCCATCCTCACGGCGATCGATAAAGAAACGTCCGAAGATCCGCAAAAGGTCCTCGACGCGCCGCACACGACACCCGTCGCCCGCATCGACGAGGTCCGCGCCGCGCGGCATCCAGATCTGCGCTACCGCCGGCCCGCCGAGCCGTCCGATGGCTCTGCCGCGTCTTTCGCACGCACTTCAGAACAACCCACCCGCGTTTAAGTTTCTTATGAAAATGCGCCTTATCCGCGACGTCGCCCGCGCCGCCGCGCCCAACATGGCGATAGACGAAGTCCTTCTCCGGGGCCAGGGCCGGCATCTTCCGGTGCTGCGTATCTATTCTTGGTCGTCCGCAGCGTGTTCGATCGGGTATTTTCAGGACACGAGGAAAGTGGCGGCAAAGCTCGGCCCGGGCAAGCAGGGGATGACCGTGGTGCGCCGCATCACGGGCGGCGGGCTGGTCGTGCATGGCTCAGATGTCACGCTATCGCTTGCAGTCCCGGGCTCATGGCTTCCCGGAGACGTCAAATCCTCATATCTCAAAGTCAATGAAGCGCTGCGCACGGGGTTCCAGGGGCTTTGGCCGGCGCTCGATTATGCCGACTGCAAGACGGTGCCTTCCGGCCGCGGCCAGGGCGACCGCATCTGTTTCGAAGCGCCCACTTGTTACGATCTTCTTTTAGGCAGCCGCAAGGTCGTGGGGGCCAGTCAGCGGCGCGTGGACGGCGCGGTGTTGCACCATTCGGCCGTATTTTTGCCGGCCGACGCGAAGACGGTAGCCCGAAAAATTATCGAGGGTTTCGAAAAAAAATGGGGAGCGGTGTTTGAGGAAATTCCGTTGACTGAAGAAGAGCTGCGCGAAGCGGGGGAGATCGAACGGTCGCGCTACGCTTCGGAAGAGTGGATCATTCCAGCGGCTTCTTAGACCCCCGAAGCGCTTCTTTTTTCTCGTAGCAGGCAGGACAGTTGTACATGGCGCGTGCGAGCGTGCGGTCATAGCCCGCATCGATCACGACGCGGCGCACTTCAGACGTTTCTTTGCTGCAGGTGTCGCACCTCATGGCCGTCAGAATAGCAGATGGGTGGCGGCCGAGTCAATCGTCAGGCCGGTTAATGCTTGACATTCGAAAGTAGAAAAGTAAACTAAACGCATCGGGCATGTTTTCGCCGCATATTTTTTCATGGAGGAGTAAGATAAAAGATGGGCGCAAGCAACTCAAGCGGTCCGGTCAATTCTCTCGAAACTCACCTCAGTATGGGCCAGCAGCTTCTGGTCCCCAAGAAGATGTTCTTCACCAAGGGCGTCGGCTCTCATAAGCACGAGTTGCGTTCGTTCGAGCTGGCTCTGCGCGATGCAGGCATCGAGAAGTGCAACATCGTGCATGTGTCGAGCATTTATCCTCCCAACTGCGAGCTTATCTCCAAGAACGAAGGCATGAAGTACATCTACCCCGGCATGATCACGTTCGCCGTCACGGCCCGCACGTCTTCGAATGAAGCCCGCCGCCTCCTCTCCGCTTCCATCGGCTGCGCGATCCCATCCGACCCCAATCGCTACGGCTATCTGAGCGAGTATTACGCATTCGGCCAGACCGAAAAAGAGACGGGCGACACCGCTGAAGACCTCGCTGCTGCCATGCTCGCGTCCACACTCGGCATCGATATCGACGAAGACAAGAGTTGGGATGAAAAGGAAGAGATCTATCGTATCTCCGACGAGATCGTCAAGACCACCAACATTACTCAGTCCGCCATGGTCGAAAAAGGACGATTTACGACAGTGATCGCGGCAGGCGTTTTTATTTTCTAATAGAAACAACCGGGACTTTTTAAAGAGCTTTTTTTGTTGTCTTTAAGCCTCCCAACGCTTATAATTAGGCGTCGAGGTTTTTTTTCTAAAAAAATGGTCAAATCCGGTAAGAAAAAAGACGCATCCGCTTCAAAAAAATCCCCCAAGAAGTCGCTTGGGGGCTTCACAAAGCTTGTAAAAAAAATCAGAAATAAGGTCGCCGGTAACTCCGCTAAGACTAAGAAAAACATCAAGTTAAGAACTAAAAAGGGCTCGAAAATGGACAATCTCCCCTTGATACCCATCGTGCCTGTGACTGGTTCCTTACCGACATCCCCTCCGCTTACCTTTGTCACCCCTGAGCCCCCGCAGGCCTCTTTTGAGCTTCCTGCTTCGTATGGCGATGACAAGATCGCGCTTCTGGTTCGCGACCCCTGGTGGATTCATGCTTACTGGGAAGTGACCCCGGACAGGGAGCATCAGGTCATGCGTCACCTCGAATCGTCCGGCGTTCAGCGGGACAAGCTCGTCCTCAGGGTTTATGATGTTACCGGCGGCAACGTCGATTCAGCGCGCTCCCATTTCGATATCGAGATGACTTTTTTGACGGGCAATTGGTACATCGACGTCGGCATTCCCGATCGCGACTGGGTCGTGGATCTCGGTATCCGCACGCGGGACGGGCGTTTTTTCATGCTCGTGCGTTCCAATGTGGCGCGCACGCCGCGCTTTGGCGTCTCGGATGTGCTGGACGAAGAGTGGATGCTGCCCGACGACGTCTACTGGAAACTTTTCGGTCTTTCCGGCGGGCTCGCGGACCGCAGGAGTTCTCTCGATGTACGCGAGATCCTCGAGAAGTACCTGAAAAATATCGTATCGTCCGCCGGAATTTCAAGTTTCGGCCGCCCCGAACACATGATGCGGGACCTGCATCCCGATAGCGGCGCTAAAATTCTCGAACGTCCCCCCTCGAGTTAAGGAAACTATTTTGGAAAAAGGTTACGTCGCGATCGTCCTGCATGCGCACCTCCCTTATGTCCGTCATCCCGAGCATGAACGTTTTCTCGAGGAAGAATGGTTCTATGAGGCGATCACCGAGACATACATCCCGCTGATAAAGGTTTTTCAGTCGCTCTTGCGCGACAATGTCGATTTCCGGATCACCATGTCGCTGACACCGACGCTATTGTCGATGATGACCGACCCGCTTTTGCAGGACCGGTACGTGAGGCACCTGGACCGCCTCATTGATCTTTCCGGCAAGGAGATCGAGCGCACCAAAGGGGAGGGCGAGTTCGGACGCCTGGCGCACATGTATCACAACCTCTTTAAAGAGGCGCGCTGGATTTTCAATGACCGCTACGGCCGCGATCTCTCGCGTGCATTCCGCGAAGTAGCGGACACCGGTAAGCTCGAGATCATGACATGCGCCGCCACTCACGGATTTCTTCCGCTCATGCAGACGCAGCGCGAAGCGGTGCGCGCGCAGATCCGTGCCGCCGTGCGCACTCATGAGCGCATCCTCGGCCGCCGCCCGCGCGGCATATGGCTGCCCGAATGCGGTTATTATCCCGGCCTCGACGAAATCTTGAAAGAAGAGGGCATCCGCTTCTTCATCGTGGATACCCATGCAGTTCTTTTTGGCAGCCCGCGGCCCAAGTACGGCGTTTTTGCGCCGGTCTACTGCAAATCGGGCGTCGCCGCGTTTGGCCGCGACATCGAGTCGTCGAAGAGTGTTTGGAGCGCGGAAGAGGGCTATCCGGGCGATTACGCGTACCGCGAATTCTACCGCGACATCGGTTTTGATCTCGACTACGAATACATAAAACCATATCTGGACAACGACGGCACGCGTATTCAGACGGGTATCAAATATTACCGTATCACGGGCCCCGGCCAGGAAAAACAGCCGTATAATCCCGACCAGGCGCGCGAGACCGCTGCAGCGCATGCGGGTAATTTTATGTGGAACCGCGAGAGGCAAGTCGAACATCTCGAGGGCCTCATGGGTCATCCTCCGCTGGTCGTGTCGCCGTACGACGCGGAACTTTATGGACACTGGTGGTTCGAGGGCCCGATGTGGCTCGATCTGCTTTTCCGTAAGACGGACCACGATCAGCAGACGTTCAAGATGATCACGCCTATGGAATATCTCGAAAAGTTCCCGAAGAATCAGGTCGTCACGCCGTCCATGTCGAGCTGGGGGTACAACGGCTATGCCGAGGTGTGGCTCAACGGAGCCAACGACTGGATCTACAGGCATCTTCATAAGGCCTCCGAGCGCATGATCGCCGCCGCGCACCGCTACCCATCCGCGGAAGGAACGCAGCGCCGCGCGCTCAACCAGATGGCGCGGGAGCTTTTGCTCGCGCAGTCGAGCGACTGGGCTTTCATTATGAAGACGGGGACCCATACCTCCTATGCGGCCAAGCGGACCAAGGATCACCTTGAGCGGTTCACCTCGATCTGGTCGCAGGTGGAGAATAATTCCGTGGACACTGCATACTTGCAGAGCGTAGAATCGACGGACAATCTTTTCCCCGATATCGATTACCGGGATTACGCTTAAAAACCCTTTTATGGAGGAAATGAATATGCGCAAGAAGATCAGTTTTTGGCTCGGGCTCGGGCTCATGGCCGCGCTCGCCGGTTGTGCGACGACCGAAGCGAGCAAGGTCGGTCAGTCCGACATTGACGCGTTGAACGTCCGTTTGTCCACGTTGCAGGCGCAGCTCTCCGAAAAAGACGCCGAGATGGCGAAGCTTCAGAACCGCATGCGTGACGAGGAAGCCGCCCGCGCTCAAGCCGAAGACGAAAAGCGCACTCTCTCTCAGAAGCTGGATTCCGCACTTTCAGACCTCAAGTCCGCCAAGGCAGCTCCCGCGTCCGCGAACCGCGTTTCGAACGACTCAGACCTCAAGTAGAATCATGGCCGGCACGCGGGAAGAAAAAGACACGCTCGGTGTTCGGCAGATCCCGGAACACGTTTACTACGGCGCCCAGACCGACCGCGCCGTCCATAATTTTCCCATAAGCGGCCTGCACGCGCACCCGCGGTTCATAGACGCGTACCTGTATATCAAAAAAGCCGCCGCACTCGCCAACAAGCGCGCCGGTGAGCTTGATGCTGTATCGGCGGACGCCATCGTGAAAGCCTGTGACGAAATTCTGTCGGGCAAACTTCGCGATCAATTCCCTGTGGATGTTTTTCAGATGGGCGCCGGCACCGCGTTCAACATGAACGTGAACGAAGTGCTGGCCAACCGCGCCAACGAAATTCTCGGCGCACCGAAAGGTTCCTACAAGCCGAACAATCCGAACGATCACGTGAACATGGGGCAGTCCACGAACGACACGTTTCCGTCCGCCGTGCGTATTGCGCTTGCCCTGATCCTCCGCGAATCGCTCCACGGCCCGCTCGAAGCGCTCGAGAGATCTTTTTTTGCGAAAGGCAGGGAGTTTGACGGTATCCTAAAGACCGCTCGCACGCACCTTCAGGACGCTGTGCCTATCCGGCTTGGCCAGGAATTCACAGCGTACGGCGAGGCGATTAAGCGCTCGCGTTTGTCGCTGCTCCAGGCTGAAAAGGCGCTCTTTGAGTTGGGTATCGGCGGCAGCGCGGCGGGCACCGGGCTCAACGTCGCAAAGGGTTACCGCGAAGAGATCATCCGTGAGCTTTCCGTGATGACCGGGTTGCCGCTTGTCCCTGCCGTGGATATGCGCGAGGCCATGCAGAGTCAGCGCCCGATCGCGGAAGTTTCAGGGGCGCTTCGAAATCTCTCGCTTGAGGTGACCCGTATCGTGAACGATCTGCGTCTTCTTTCGTCAGGTCCTACATCAGGTCTTTCTGAGATCAATCTTCCGGCGAGCGCGCCGGGTTCATCGATCATGCCGGGCAAGGTCAATCCTTCGATCCTCGAGATGGTCAACATGGTCGCGTTCCAAGTGATCGGCGCCGACACGACCGTGGCGTATGCCGTGCAGGCGGGTCAGCTGGAGCTCAACGTCATGATGCCCGTCATGGCGTTCAACATGAATTTTGCCGCGATGATCCTCGGTAACGCGCTCGGTATTTTGCGCGACAAGTGCATCGACGGTATCACCGCCAATAAAGACCGTTGCCGTTTCTATGCGGAGGAAAGCATGGGTTTGGCGACGGCGCTCAACGCGTCGATCGGTTATTCCAAGGCGGCCGAAGTGGTCAAGGAGGCCGTGGCTTCGAAAAAAAATATACTCCAGGTCATCCGCGACAAGAAGATCCTGACCGAAGCGGAGATCGCGCGCGTGATGGATCCTGCGCGCATGACCGAGCCCGGAATACCGGGAAAATAATCACCGTATTTCTCATGATCTCGTAAAAGGACGATGACCCCGCTATGGCCGTAGAAGAAACGAAGAACGATCTTTTGCTGAAGCGCGTCCAGGTCACCATCGCCATCCTCGCGGGACTCGCGACGCTTATTATCGGCGCGTACAACGTGAAGAAAACACTTTTCGCTCCGACCGGCCCCGGCACGCTTTCCGTGCGTGTCGTGAGCGAGGCGGGCGGCGCGCTTCAGGGCACACGCATCGAAGTGATCTCCGGCACTGCGCTCGTGAACTCAGGCGAAACCGACCCGCAGGGAGTGTTTTCGCGTGACGGCATCGATGCGGGCGAATATGCATTGAAGGTGCGCCGCCAAGGCTTCGAGCCGGATACGGTCATGGTGCGCGTGAACCCCGGGAAAACCACCAACGCTGAAATTTCCCTTCGTCCGCTTCCGGCCGCTTCATCCCAACAAGCCGGCGCCTCCGCGGGCAATCCGCTGCGTTCTGCGCTGGAAGAGGCGGGAGCGTCTTGGATCAAAAAGATAGGCACAGCCAAAGAAGAGACGGCTAAGTAAACATTCATTGCGGAAGTGGCGGAATTGGCATACGCGCTAGTCTCAGAAGCTAGTGCCGCAAGGCTTGGGGGTTCGAATCCCCCCTTCCGCACCATATCGATCCCCGAGGTTTTTCTCGGGGATTTTTTTATGAATAGGGGATTCGAAGGGAGTTTCGCGCCGACCAGCGGGAGGAAAAGCGCCTTAGCGCGTCAGCGAAACGAGTGCCCGACCCGCAGTGAGCCGCCGAAGGGGCGAGCGGAGGGCGGTGAATCCCCCCTTCCGCACCATATTAAATCCCCGAGGTATTTGCTCGGGGATTTTTTTATGAACAGGGGATTCTCCGCCAAAGGCGGATGCGTCCTCCGGCGGAGAAGGGAGTTTCGCGCCCAGCTGGCTATAATTTATTCTGGTTGTCTTGTGCGATGGGATCTTCGAGGGTATCGCGCATTTCGCTTAAGGCGATGGTGCTGTCGGGATCGGCGATGTTTTTGAGGCCGGCGAGGGCGATGTCGTTGTCGGGATCGATATGAAGCGCGTTAAGGAAAGCGTCTTTTGCGCGCCCTGAGTCGCCGAGCATGAGGTAAGCCTGGCCCATGTTCGTGTAGGCCGCGTCATCATCGGGCTCGATCAAAAGGATGTCGGTATAAATTTTGACGGCTTCGCGCGGGTTCATTTCTTCCATTCGCTTGGCGGCTTCGGCGTGCAGGAGTTCGAGCCGTGTGATCGTGCCGTCGTCTACTTTAAGGACGCTCGTTTCGGGGGCAGCATCCTCCGCGCGTACGATGCCGCAAACGAAGACGGTCAGAAGGGCAATGCCGAAAAACGCGGGAAAAGGTCGCATCCGCGTACTGTAATACGCCGGGCCCTGCGTGTCAAACCTGCGCCACAAGGCTTCGGCGTCCGCCACAGATCATTGGCGGACCCGTCGACGGACCCGCCGAGGTCTTGTGGCGGGGACTCGTCCGTTGCGCGGCGAGCGCCTTATTGCTATAGTGGTCGTCATGAAAGAAGTGCCCCGGCCCAAAGGGAAGAAAGCCCCCGAAAAAGAGAAAGTCATTCCCGCCATCGCCACCCACCACGAGGCGCGTCGGGATTATTTTATTCTCGAGAGCATGGAAGCGGGTATTGTGCTCGTGGGCTGCGAAGTGAAGTCGCTTCGGGAGGGCAAATGCACGCTATCAGGAAGTTTTGCCCGGTTCGAAGGGGACGCGCTTTTTCTTTATAGTCTCCACATCCCGCCATACCTCATGGGCAACCGGGAAAACCCGGAACCTTTGCGCGTCCGGAAGCTCCTCCTGCACAAGTCACAGCTTGTGAAACTCAAGTCCAAGATGCAGGAAAAGGGCCTTGCGATCATACCGCTTAAGCTTTATTTTTCGCATGGCCTGGTCAAAGTCGAGCTTGGAATCGGCAAGGGCAAGAAGCATTGGGACAAGCGCGCTGACATCAAAAAAGACACTACCAAGCGTGATATTGACCGGGCGATGAAAAACAGGAACCGCGGATAGAAAACTTGCACCAAGAACCGTTCAGGTTCGCGTTGCACGAAGCACGCTTGCTGAGAAGGCTGCTATTTGAGTTTTTTAACGAGTATGCTATAATTCCGTTGGGGGCGACAGGTATCGATCTGGCTATTTGATCTGTCAGCCGCACGCAGAGGTGGTCGGGAGGCCTCTTTAAACACCTGACAACAAACCAAACGCCAACAAGCAGAACCTCGTTCGGGTGCCCTTCATGGCCCCGATGGCGCTTCCGCTCGCCGCTTAATAACGGCAGCCGTCAGACCGCCCGCGCCTGCGGGGTGGAACCTGGCGTCGATAGCAGGCTGGTCCAATAGGCGTGTCTCTGGCCTGATGGACGAGATTGACATGGGGCTTACCCGATAGGATCGTGCTGATCCGAGCTTAAAGGGGACATCCAAAGGAACAGCTAAGCGTGTAGTGGCTCCGGGTACAGAAGTCAGAGACGCGAGTTCAATTCTCGCCGCCTCCACTCCTTCGCTCGACTCGGCGCGGTGCGCCTCGTCGAGCTTCGGAGTGCGGGCACTCTATTTTAAGCAGCGCGCTCTCCGTATCCATAGTGAAGCAGGACAGCCTTATATCTAGCGAAGGAGTGTCCTCCGAAGTTCTCCAAAGTTCTGCGCAGCAGAACGTAGGAGAACGTAGGAGGGCCAGTTATTCTTGTCCTTCGCTCGACTTGGCGCATTGCGCCTCGTCGAGCTTCGGAGTGCGGGCACTCTATTTTAAACGACCCGCGCTCCGTATCTTTGGCCAAGGAGGGCAGGCTCAACTCTAGCGAAGGAGTGTCCTCCGAAGTTCTCCGAAGCTGTGCGTAGGAGAACGTAGGAGGGCAAGTTATTCTCGAGAAAAGTACCCAATGTATTTCGTATACATTCTCCGAAGTCTAAAAGATAAAAGTTATTACACAGGATTTACGTCTGATGTAGAAGGCCGACTCAAAGAACACAATTCCGGATCGGTCATTTATACCTCCTCGAAACGTCCTTATCAGCTTGTTTGGCATTGCGCTTTTACCGAGAAAATAAAAGCGATCCAGTTTGAAAAATATCTAAAATCAGGTTCAGGTATTGCGTTCTCTAGAAAAAGGCTGGTTTAAGGCGTACATTAGCTGATAAGAATTGTCAGCCGAACAGCCATCCCTCGCAAGCGATTAATCGCCAAAACTATCCGATTTACGAGTCTCTCAGCGAAGGTTAGAGGCGTATATTTTAATGCATTATAAGTTGGGGGGGGGGTATAATACTAACTCACAATATTCAAGTTTTTACGAGGAGAGTGATTGTCTAACAAGCGTAGCATGAGTCTCGCCAACAATAACCCAAGTCACGTCGTGTGTGTTGGCGCATCCGCCGGTGGGCTGGAAGCGTTGATAGCCCTCTTTAAATCCTTACCAAAAAATACGACCGCGGCATTTGTGGTAATCCAGCATCTGCAACCTCAGCATAAGAGCCAATTATCCGAGATCCTTTCTAGAGAAACTTCTTTAAACGTCCGCGAAGCGAAAAATAATACGAAAGTTGAACCGGCGCATGTCTATGCTATCCCGTCCAATACTGCTATGTCTATTTCTAAAGGGAGATTAAAAATCGGCGGCCGTATAAAAAGTGTGGGCGGTCAATATTTGCCGATCAATTATTTTATGACATCACTAGCGAAAGATCAAAAACAAAAAGCGATCGGCATCATCCTCTCAGGAACGGGTTCGGATGGGACGATCGGCGCAAAAGCGATCAAAGATGAAGGCGGACTCGTATTCGCGCAAAATGAAGATACGGCGCATTATTTTGGGATGCCGGAAAGCGTTATCAATAGTCACGTGGCGAATTATGTTTTGGCGCCAAAACAGATGGGACAAAAACTGACACATCTAACAACTCATGGATATAGCAATCATCCAAAATCCAATACTAAGATTTTCGATAAACAAAGCGATCTTAACCGGATCCTTATTTTGCTGCGGGACCTCACCGGAGTGGATTTTATTCATTATAAGCAAACCACGATCGGACGCCGTATTGCCCGACGGATGATGTTTCATAAAATTAAAAACCACGTCGACTATTACAAATATCTTAAAAAAAATCCAGCCGAAGCCGATATCTTACGTAAGGATATTCTTATTCCTGTTACGTTTTTCTTCCGTGATCCCAAACTATTTGCGGTATTAAGAAAAAAAGCATTCCCGTTTATTATGAATAAACGCTCGTCCCAAAACCCTATACGTTTGTGGGTGCCTGCGTGTTCATCGGGCCAAGAAGCTTATTCCTTTGCTATAGCGCTCTATGAGTTCTTAGAAGAAAGGAAGATGAAGCCGTACATTCAGGTTTTTGGAACAGACTTGAGTGAAGCGCTTATCGAAAAAGCCCGCGCCGGTTTATACACGGATGATATTTCTGCGCAAGTCTCTGCCGAACGGCTCCGACGTTTTTTTGTCAAAACCGAAACAGGCTACAAGATCGTTAAACACATACGAGACCTCTGTATATTTTCAAAGCATGACATCGTAGGCAATCCACCGCTATCCAATATGGACATTGTAAGCTGCCGCAACCTTCTCATCTATCTTGACACATTTTTACAAAATAAAGCATTGTCGATATTGCACTACGCTCTCAAGCCGAAAGGCTTTCTTGTGCTAGGAACCGCCGAATCGATCACAGCTGCGGCGAACCTTTTTACCGCCATAGATAAAAAACAGAAAATTTATTCGAAGAATAGACTCCTTGGAGTCACAACAGCTGCTGCCGAAAGACCTGTGACTGTATTTGCAGCCGCCGAGGCCTATAAAGCGAAGAAAGAAGACCCATCAAAACAAAGCCTGGTCACTCCTCTCATGGCTGCTCTTTTAAAGGAGGCCAAAATCGCTAAGCACTATGATCCAAAGGCAGCCGGATCCGATAAAATAATTATTGGAAATGCTCAAATGGATGTTGCGAGGCTAAGAAAAGAATTTACACGGACGGCGGAAAACCTGAAGGCGCTCAGCGAGGAGAAGGATACTTTTAACGAAGAGCTAAAGGCAGCCAACGAAGAGATCCAATCCAGCAATGAAGAATTGCAGAGCATGAATGAAGAGCTTGAGACATCCAAAGAAGAGATCCAGTCGACCAACGAAGAGCTGCTTACGACCAATGAGGAGCTGCAGAATAAAAATATTGAGTTAACGCACGCGAATGACGACCTGAGCAATGTTTTCTCCAGTACCAACATTCCGATCATCATCGTGGGCAATGATCTGCGTATCAAGCGTTTTACCCCTATGGCACGAAAAGTGATGAACTTGATACCGACGGATGTGGAGCGCCCGATAGGCGATATCAAACTTAACATTGATATCGTAAATTTAGAGGAATTGATCCTGAGTGTGATAGAAGATATGGCCCAGAAGGAATTAGAAGCAAAGGATAAAGATGGGCGATGGTATTCCGTGCGTATAAGGCCTTACCGGACTTTGGATAACAAGATCGATGGCGCGGTGATCACGATGGTCGATATAGACGCGATCAAACGCAGCCGGGAAGAGGTGCAGGGCGCCCTCAATTATAGCCAGGCCATTATTGAGACCATGAAAGAGCCTCTGCTGGTTTTGGATAAAGACGTGCGCATTCTGTCGGCTAATAAAGCTTTTTATGATGCGTTCAAGACAAAAGCATCTGACGTGGAACACAAGTCGTTGTATAAACTTGACCGAAATCAGTGGGACGTGCCGCAGCTGCGGAAATTGCTTGAGCAGGTACTGTCAAAGCAAACCTCTTTTAATGATTTTGAGGCGTTATTTGATGTTCCGAAGGTTGGGCGAAAGACGATGATCCTTAACGGCCGCCCGATCAAAATGTCTGGAGAGAAGCAGCCCATGATCCTTCTCGTCATAGAAGACATAACGATGCGGAAGAAAGCCGACGAGATCTTAAAGCGCGATAGCAAAGATCTAAAAAAAATAGTTAAAAAGAAATCCATGGAATTGCTAGACCTTGGGACAAAAATGGAAAGGGCAAAATACCTTTCCGGCGTAGGAACCTTAGCGGCGACCATTTCTCATGAGTTGCGGAATACCCTAGCCGCTATAAATTTAGCGGCGTATAACATAAGAAAAAAGAATACAAATCCTGAGCTAGAGGGAAGTTTAAGTAATATAGATAAGATGGTTCTTGAAGGTGATCACATCATTAATAATGTTCTATCGTATTCAAAAATTAAAATGGCTCATTTTGAAGAGGTCGAGATCAACGACATCCTTAGATCATGCTTGGATGAGATAGAAGCTCATGTTTTGGATCGAGCAATATCAATTCTTAGCAGCATAGATCTTACAGATAACCTCTTTATTGATGGGGATTTCACGCAGCTAAAAGAGGTGTTTTCCAATATATTAAATAATGCTTTAGATGCAGTTATCAATAAAGACGGTGTCATAGAGGTCGCAAGTGAAATTAAGGATTCCAGAGTTTCCATATTGATAAGAGACAATGGGGAAGGGATACCCAAGGAAGATCTAGGAAAGATCCTAAGCCCCTTTTTTACCACGAAAGCAAAAGGGACGGGCCTCGGACTTGCTGTGTGCAATCAGATCGTCATGCTGCATAACGGATCGATCGACATAGAAAGCTCTATAGGAAAAGGGACAAAGGTAGAGGTGACCTTGCCGATCCATCGAAACAAACATGCCTAAAATCTTACTGATAGATGATAGTGTGGAATTATGCAATGAATTAGCCGAGATCTTCCGTGGAGAAGGGTATCTTGTCGATAATACGTCGGATAGCGGGGAAGGGGCAGTCCTCATTAAAAAAAATAGATACGATGTCGGTATTTTTGATTACAAAATGAAGGGTTTGAATGGGATCGATCTGCTGAGAATGATAAAAGACGTGAATCCGCAATGCCCCGTGTTCATTATTTCCGGTCAGTCATCGATAGGCAGGAGGATCAAAAAGGAAAAAGTTGCCGATCTTTGTGCCGGTATTATTCGTAAGCCATTTAATATAGTCGAGCTGTTGCAAAAGATAAGATCCATCGAACATACCGGAGCAGCTTCGGGAGGTTGAGTTTTATCTATGGAAAAAGTGGAAAACCCAAGAGTAGTTGCAATAGGAGCTTCAGCGGGAGGCCTGGACGCCTTTCAGAAACTCATCGAGAATTTGCCGGTCGATACGGACATGGCCTTTGTTTTACTCTCACATATTTTACGCGGATCCAATAGTTTGCTTCCTGAAATTCTTGCCCGCTCGACAAAAATGCAAGTCATTCAAGTGACGGAAGACACACCTCTTCGCCCCAATCATATCTATGTTCTTCCGCCGGATAAATTTATGGAAATTCGGAAGGGGTCGCTTCATTTGGTGCCGCGTCCAAACAAGCCGGTGAATGATGCCATCAATCATTTCCTTTTTTCATTGTCGAAAGATCATGTCGATGGATCCATAGGAATTATTCTCTCCGGGGAAGGGTCTGACGGCGCCGAGGGAATTAAGACTCTCAAGGAAGAGGGCGGCGGAGTAACCATGGCCCAGCTGCCTGAAACGGCGGGAGCCCGATCGATGCCCATCAGTGCCATTCAAGTCGACCACGTGGACTATATCCTTTCGCCTCAAGATATAGCCAAAAAAATCGGCTGGTTGAGCGGGTCTAGCTCAGATGCGGCGAAAAAACCGTTGAAAGTCCTCTGGATGAAATATCCAACATCGAAGTGAAAGCCGCGCTCTCTTTTATTTGAATTCATCGACCGCCCGCGATAGGATAGGACCATGCAAACCGGCGTTACGAGCGTCAACCCGAACGGCAGTCAACGATGAATTTAAAAGACATCGTGATCCTGGTTGTCGTCGCGATGATGGTCGTATTTACCGTCGTGGTCATACGGAACGAGCGGATACCCGCCGAGATCCTTTCTCCTGTTTCCGTTCCCGCTTTGCCCAAGAGCAACGCCGTCGTTCCTAGCGCTGTTTTCGGCGCATCTGATTTTTCCCCCATCACGATCGGCTATCCTGAAACGCCGTCCGCACCTGCCCGCGTAAGCGCCGAGGCTGTTTCTTCTCCCGGCCCGGAGGATGTGACGACTCCGTCCGAAGAGACTCCGGTTGAAGGGCCGTCTCTGGCGCCTCCTGAAGAAGGATCATTCGGGGCGGAGAGGCAAAGAGCGTCCGGTACCACGGGCGGCGTAGAAAGACAGGCATCGCCGCGCTCCGTGCCGTCGCAGGGCATTGTTTTTACGAGCGAAGAGGTCTCTCCGGCGGACGATCCCCCTGCGCCTTCGCAGAATAATATGTACGGCGGTTCGAGTGTGGTGAAGTTGCGGCAGTCGGGCGGCGGGTATGCGCTGAAGGCTTCCACGGACCCTTCCTCGACGGAAACTGAAAATCAGATTCAGTTTGAAACCAATTCAGGGACCCCTGCTGACGCCCCGTCGAGCGGTGCTGAATGAAGCGCGGCGATAGGGGAGCGGTTCTTTTCCTTGTCGTCGTCATCATCGGATTGGCGGCCGTCCTTGTCGCGAGCACGACTCTCTTTTTTCTTCACAGCGCGCGGCTCATGCAATACCGCATCGAACGGCAAAAAGCATACTATCTCGCCCAAGCCGGCGTGATGAAAGCTATCCAGGATTGGCGCGCGTCGAGCGCCTCCGAAGCCAACCGGCGCTATGGACGCTCAAACCAGGTGGTGACCGGGAACCAGATCTTTAAGACCGGTGCGCAGGCGGATTTTGCGTACTTTACGTTTGACGTCGGTGAGCGGGCGGGATGGAGGACGGTCTCAGGGCGCAGCCGTTTCCAGCAGTTCCGTATCAGGAATATTTCCACGGCCGAAAGCATCACAATGAACGCGGTTTTTGTGAGCTGGACCTCCTTGGATCCCGGCAATCCTATCGGAGTGAATAACCTGAGATCAGTTAATCTGGCGCTGGGCCCCTCGGGCGACTACGTCGGTGGCGTCAATACTTACATTGAATGGACGAACACTTTCAATGCCGGCGCCCCCATTCTTCTGACGATCCAGTGGTGGTTTGCCGACGACAACGGAACCGTTGATTCCAGAACGCACGAGATCATTGCGTGGAACGGTGCGCCCGCCGCACCAGGCGCCGCGTCCGCCGCTCGCCCGCGAACACACACGTTCTGTATTCATTCGACCGGACAGGTGGGCCAGACCGGGGGCAGCGCTTTCAAGGTGCTCGAGCCGGTCAGGGCGGCGATCAGCGGGACACCAGGCGGGGGGCGTGTGGAGATCATTGATTGGGACAAGCTGGACAAGAGCATCCCATGAAAAACAGCCGCGGAGTCACTCTTGTAGAGTTGATCATGACGATCACGATCGCCGCTTTCCTCCTCGGCGGCATCGTCCTGTTTTCGTCTCAACAGATGACGTCCACCGCCAGGGTGAGGGATCAGTTGATCGCGCTTTATTTGGGTCAGAAGGCGATGGCCCAGATCAACAATACGGCCTATACGTCGCTTCCGGTCGGGACGACCACGCTGACCGGCGACCCTCTTTTCACCGGTTTTCAGACACGGAGGGTCATCACCGCCGTGTCCGGCGGGGGTACCGTGACGCTGCGTAAGATAGAGCTCCGGGTTGCGCGGGCCGGCGGTTCTTTCGCCCAAGCGCTTGTCTCGTTGACCACATACCGGCAGAGCAACACGACGTTCGGGAACGGGACATGAGAAAACACCACTCCGGCGTGACGCTCGTCGAGCTTGTCGTTTCCATCGTGATCATCGGCATTCTGGCAAGCGCCTTCATCACGTTCTTTATGACGCAGACGACCCTTTTTTTCTACACACCGGAACGGATCAAGACGCAAATGATGGCAGCCGAACTGATGGACACGATGATCGAAGGGGATAGTGTCGTCAGCGGGATCCGCTTTGCAGGACGGCGTGCCGATGGCACAGGGACCATTGTTCACAACGCGACGCTTCCCACGAACGCTTTCAACCTGACCTATACGTATTCGGGGGGTGATCTGGCCGTTCATACGATCACGCTGAGCTATGATGCGGGGACATCCACCGTGCGCAGGGCCATCGACGGTGGAGCCCTTGCCGTCATACCGCCCTATGGCTCAACTCTTTTTAAAGTGACACCCGCAGAAGTTTCTTTCTTCCGGTATTACAATGCGGCAGGGGTCGAGATAGTACCGCCTTTTACGGTCGCCCAGCTGGCGACGATCTACCGGGTGGACATTTCTTTCCGGGCCAACGTCGCTGCCACGATGGCCGATTTCCTGGTCAAATCGGGCACCGAGATCAAGCGTTACACCTCGTAGGCCAACCGCTCGTCCATAGAGCCCTCGTATCGCCCAAGGCCTCTGTGACTGAATAGAATATAGTAATGCTTACTATTGCTTGATTTTTAATAAAAGCTCATGTATCATTTATGCATAAATAAGCAATACTTATCAGGAGTACACTCATGGCCGAATTTTCATGGAATAGCCGGAAGTTGCTGCGTGTGCTTTTTGAAGCGCAGGCTTCTTTTCGTCTGAATCGTTCCTCTAAAAAAGATATTCATCTTCGTGACAAGACCGTCTCCGCCAAGCTGGTGGACCTGAGCGCCGGAGGGTGCGGGCTCGAGAGCCCGAGTTTTTTGCCTGTCGGCGTGAAGCTCAACGTTTTTATCAACCGCAACCTTCTGACGTCCGACAAGGGAAAACGGCATTCAAAGATCATCGGCGTTATCCGGACCTGCCGGCAGTTGCCCAACCGGAAATATCGTCTCGGTGTCCAGTTTGAAAAAGTCTCCTCTGAGGACGTGAAGCTGATCCGCAGCCTTGTCGAAAACCAGGAGCGCCGCGAGGATAAGCGCATCATTTTCCCGAAATGATCCCTAAAGCCCAATGAAAGCACACGACGAAAAACTCAAAAGCGAGCTTGTGACGCGGGGTCTTATCACCGAGGACCAGTCGCAGAAGGCTGCCATTGAGACGACGAAGTCGAAATCTCCTTTCAAGGATAGCGTCCTCCGTTTGGGCTTTGCCAGAGAGGACGACGTGCTCATGGCTGAAGCGGACGTTTTGGGACTCACGTTCCTGGATCTTGAACAATATCTGATCGACGAGGACATCGTGAAGCTCGTGCCCGAGAAGGTCGCGCGCGCCCGTTTGGTCATGCCTGTTTTCAAGATCGGCAATAGCTTGACCGTGGCCACGTCCGAGCCTACCAACATCCTCTCGCTGGACGAGGTCCGCGCGGCGGCGTTGTGTGAGATCGACGTCGTTCTATGCGCCAAGTCCACGATCAAGAAGGCCATCGACCAATATTACGGTGTGGGTGTGTCTCTTTCGGATGCCGCAAGGTCTTACGACGCGGGCAGCGACGCCGCCAAGAAGGGCAGAAAGGATCCGTCCGAGGCGAATCCATCTGTCGAGGATCTGGGCCGCGCCGCAGAAGAGGCGCCCGTCATCAAGATCGTGAATCTATTGATCATGAAAGCGCTCGACGAAAAGGCGAGCGACATCCACGTCGAGCCCGAAGAGGATATGCTGCGGATCCGCAACCGCGTCGACGGTATGCTCCACGAAACCTCGCAGCTGCCCAAGAAGATGCAGCTCGCCGTTGCTTCGAGGATCAAGATCATGGCCAAGCTCGATATCTCCGAGACCCGCAAGCCGCAGGACGGCAAGATCCGTCTGAAGATCGAGAACCGCGATCTGGACATCCGTGTTTCGACGTTTCCGACGACGCACGGCGAAAATATCGTCATGCGTCTATTGGAGCAATCGAAGCTCGTGCTCGGTCTGTCTGAGCTCGGCCTCGAGGGCCCGATGCTCAAGGGGTTTGAGGTGTTGATCCGAAAGGCATACGGCATGATCCTTGTCACGGGTCCCACCGGCGCGGGCAAAACAACGACGCTTTACTCTGCGCTTACGACGATCAATTCCATGGAAAAAAACATCATCACTATCGAAGACCCGGTCGAGTATCAGATCGCGCTCGTGCGGCAAACGCAGGTGAACGTGAAGGCGGGGCTTACGTTTGCGACGGGGCTTCGCAGCATTCTTCGCCAGGACCCGGATGTCATTCTCGTCGGCGAGATCCGCGACAGCGAGACCGCTGACATCGCGATCCAGGCCGCGCTGACCGGTCACCTGGTTTTTTCCACCATCCACACCAACGACGCTGCGGGCGCCGTCGCGCGTCTTCTCGACATGCAGATCGAACCTTTTCTTATTTCCAGCGCCGTCGTCGGCGTCCTCGCGCAGCGCCTGGTGCGAAGCATCTGTCCGGCCTGCAAGGAAAGCTACAAACTCGAACCCGACACGCTCAAGAAAATGGGTCTTCCCGCTGACGTGACGACCTACTATCGCGGCAAGGGTTGTTCACGCTGCAAAAGCACGGGGTATGATCGCCGGATGGGTATTTATGAACTACTTCTTGTGGATGAGCCGATACGCCGTTTGATCGTCGCCCGTACCTCGGCCAGTGAGATTAAGGCGGCTGCGCAGAAGTGCGGCATGTTGACGATGCGTCAGGATGGTCTGGCGAAGGCGCAAAAAGGGCTGACGACTCTGGAAGAGGTCATGAAAGTGACCTTGGAAGAGGGCTGACATGAGGGAGCCTTATGCCGACGTATCGTTATAAGGTGCGCAACCGCGCGGGGTTCGCGGTGACCGGAGAAATGGAAGGGGATGACGAGCACGGCGTCTCGCGGAGCCTTTCAGCTCAGGGTTACATCCCCATATCCATCGAGGTGGCCGACAAGACCGTGAGCGTGGTGCAGAATTTTTTCTCCAAGAAAATATCTCTCGGAGAACTGACGGTGTTTACGCGCCAGCTCTGGACCATGCAGAAGGCGGGTATGCCGCTTCTGATGAGTTTGACGACGCTGCGCGAACAGATCAAGAGCCCGGCGCTTCGTGACAAGATCATGCACATCATCCGCGACCTTGAATCGGGCGCCTCGCTTTCAGTTGCGCTCTCGCGGCACCCTGAAAATTTCAACGGCATGTATGTGAATATGGTGAAGGCGGGCGAAGCTTCGGGTAAGCTGGACGAAGTGCTGTTGCATCTGGCCGACATGCTCGAATTTGAAACGCAGACCCGAGGCCGCATTAAATCGGCGATGATGTATCCCATGATCACTTTCGGGAGCCTGGTCATCGCGTTTGTCGCTGTCGTGACGCTGGTGATGCCGAAGTTCGTCGGTATTTACGGCCAGTACCACGTGAAGCTCCCGCTTCCCACGCTTTTTCTTCTAGCCATCAACTCCATGGTCCGCAATCACTGGTTCGAGATGCTGGTGGGTTTTTTAGCCGCCATTGCCATTTTTCGTTTCACTGTCGGAACACCGGCCGGACGTTATCAGTGGGACCTGGCGAAGCTTCATATTCCCGTGTTCGGCCCGCTCTTCTTGAACATGACCATGAGCCGTTTTTCGAAGATCCTTGCGGAGCTTCTGGCCGCGGGCGTGCCGGTGCTTCAGGCGCTCCAGCTGGTCTCCGAAACCGTCGGCAACACGGTCATTCGAAAAGCGGTGTTGGAGATACAAAAAAGCGTAAACGAGGGCAGGGGAATGGCCGAACCCATGCGCCAATCGGGTTTTTTTTCGCCGATCACTATTCAGATGATCGTGGTCGGCGAACAGAGCGGCAAGACGGAAGAACTCCTGCAGTATATTTCAGGCTACTATCAAGAGATCGCCGCGAACATGGTGAAAAATCTTTCCACGCTCCTTGAGCCTATCCTGATCGTGGTTATTGGAGCTTGTGTGGTTGTTTTGGCCCTCGGCGTCTTTCTTCCTATGTGGAACCTGATGAATGTGGTTGGAAAGTAAGGGTTTAGAGTATTGACAGTTAATAACGCAGACGTGTATACTTTAACGGTGTATAGTATCATTTGATTTGTTTTTTTATAAAGATGTTAAAATACAGATAAGGGGGCATGCCGTGAAGACAAACAAAGGTTTTACGATCATTGAGCTCATTATCGTCATCGCGATCATCGGCATTCTGGCGACGGTAGCCCTGCCCAAATTTCAAGATCTATCGCAGAGCGCGCGCATCGCAGCCACCAAGGGTTCTCTTGGCGCGGTTCGCTCGGTGCTTGCCATCAAATATGCACAAAGTGCCACGGGCGGCGGTGCAGCTTCCTATCCTGCGTCGATCACTTCTGCGGATTTCGCGGATAATCAGGATCCAAAAAATGCACTCATTGGCGCCACCGCAGGCGTCGCGGCTGTGACGGCTCTCCCTGCGGGTACCGACACTAGCGCGACGGCCGGTTTCTGGTATGTTTCGGGCACCGGCACGGCTGCCGGCCGCGCGGGTGCGTATTCCGGCGGCACGGCAGGAGCGGATAATGGAGTCAACACCTCGACATGGTAGCAGGTTTTTAGAGGGGGGTCTTGTGCGCTCTGGCACGGCCGGCTTTACGATCATCGAACTTATTATTGTTATCGCGGTGATCGGCATCCTTGCGACCGTGGCCCTGCCTAAATTCCAGGATCTGTCACAAGCCGCGCGCATCGCAGCCACCAAGGGTTCTCTCGGCGCGGTCCGATCGGTGCTTTCGATCAAATATGCGCAGAGCGCGACCGGGGGCGGCGCAGCCAGTTATCCATCCTCAATTACTTCCGCAGACTTCGCCGATAACCAGGAACCAAAGAATTCATTGATCGGCGCCACCGCAGGTGTTGCGGCGGTCACCGCAGTGCCTAACGGCACGACGCGCAGCGCGACAGCAGGGTTCTGGTACGTCTCCGGCACCGGCGCTGCGGCTGGCCGCGCCGGGGCTTATTCCGGCGGCACCGTGGATGGTGACACGGATAATATCAACACGGCACCATGGTAACTAATTTACAGGAGGCACAATGAAGCGGCTGTCCACAAAAGGTTTCACGCTTATCGAGCTCATCGTCGTCATTGCGATCATTGGAATCCTTGCGGCCGTCGCTCTCCCTAAATTCCAGGACCTGTCTCAGAGCGCGCGCATCGGGGCTACTCGAGGCACGCTTGGCGCGGTCCGTTCCGTGCTCGCTATTAAATACGCCCAAAGCGCCGTCGGCGGCAGCGTGGCCGTATATCCATCGTCACTGACTTCGGCGGACTTTGCCGATAACCAGGAGCCCAAGAACTCGCTCGTCGGCGCCACCTCAGGCGTGGCGGCCTTGACGGCTCCGGCGGCCGGTACGGACACTAGTGCGACGGCCGGTTTCTGGTATGTTTCCGGGTCCGGCACCGCTTCGGGCCGCGCGGGGGCGTATTCCGGCTCAAGCCCCGACAATATCGACACGAGCGCGTTTTAAGAATTTTCATCCTCTTATCTTTGGCGTGACCGTTCGGGCTAGGGGCCTTGCAGTGTTGGCTCCGTTTTTTCTCTATCTGGCCTTATTCGCGTGGATCTTTAATTCCGTTGTTTTTGGCAGGATGTCCTTCATGCGGCGGGACATCATGCTTTATTATTATCCGATGTGGAAGTTTGCCGCCGCTTCCCTCAGGGCCGGATTTCTTCCATTTTGGAACCCCTTTTCAAGCTACGGCGTCCCATTTTTTGCCAACCCCCAGACCTGTGTGCTGAATCCTTTGGCGTTGCTGCTTTTTCAGATGCCGGATTTCACGCGCATGATCAACATTTATATCGTCCTGCATATCGCATTGGCGGCGTCGTTCACCTATTTATGGATGCGCGGGTTGAATGCGGGGAGGGCAGCCGCGGGCCTCGCGGGCCTCGCGTTCGCGGCAAGCGGGTTCATGATGTCCTCGATCAACCTGACCATTGCGCTTTGTTCGGTGGCCTATTTTCCTCTTTGTCTCTACGCGTTTCGAAGAGCGTTGGGCGAGCGGCGCTTTTTTTGGAAAGGCGTGACGGCTGCGGCGCTTGTATTAGAGTATCTGGCCGGGGATCCGGCCGTTCTTTTTGCCACATTTTTTGTTTTCACACTGGTCGTCGGGTACAAGGCGCTGGACGCTTTGACCAAGAAAGATTTCCAGTCTGCGCTTCTGCCGGTGTGGTCGTTTATTCAGACGGCGCTGGCTTTTCTTGGTCTGGCGGCCTTTCATCTGGCGGTGTTCGTGGAGTTTTTGTTGTTGTCCGTCCGGCGCAACATGACCGACGGGGAATCCGGACTTTGGAGCATGCAGTACAACGATATTTTGGGCGTGTTCGTGCCGTACGTTTCGGACATGACCCTTTACGTGATGAATTACTGGGTACGCCAGAGTTGGCTCGAAAATTATTACGCAGGCGCTGTGATCCTGGTGCTCGCGGCAACTGTGCTCCTGCGCCGCGGGGAGAACGCGAGCCGGCACTTATTGCTCGGTCTTGTAGGGCTCACGCTTGCGCTCGGGCAGTTTTCAGCGGTGCATGGTTTTTTACGTGAATATTATCCTTTTTTCCGCTTTATACGCTATCCGGTCCGCTTTTTCTTTATTTTTTCGTTCGCAACGGCGTGTCTGGCCGGGCTTGGTCTCGACCGTGTTTTGAACCGGAAAGACGCCCTTTTGCCGTCCGGCAGCCCCGGAGCGTGGTGCCGCGCTCTTTTATTTCTTGCGGCGTCGGCCGCCACGGCATTCGTCGTGTTTTACGGTGTTATTGAAACGAATTTGATCGAATTTGCCGTTAGGCGTTACGGGGAGGCGATCAAGCCCCACTATCCGGTTGATAGTCTCAGGGACCTCATCGGATCTCAATTGACGAACGTGCGGCGCGGCGCGGCATTCTTTTTATTTACCGTGATTACGATCATTGCTTCGCGGCGGACCCGGATACCGGCATTATTTATCGGGGTTTGTCTTATCGGCCTGGCGGGGTACGACCTTTTTACGGCCAACCTCTCGGAGCCGGTGGTCAAAAAGCATCTTTGGGAAAGACGCTCGGAGAATATGGACGTTATTGCTAAGAGCGACGGGCTTTTCCGTGTACTCGCTTCACCGAAGACGGTCCATGGGAGGGATGCGCATGTCATGAAGCGGCTTGAGGTCGAGCTTATGGACCAAAAAGACGATCTTATGTCGAATCTCGTGATGCTGCACGGCTTCTATGACGGTTCGGGGTATGATTCGATCTATTTGTCTGACGTCCTCGATGTCCAGAACGGGATAGCCGCGCTTAAATCCCCGGATTCGAAACTCCTGGATGCGATGAACATCAAATTTCTAGTGAGCCCCCTCAAGGATCTGGGCCCCCATCACGCGTTGGTCCATGTGTGCGAGTCGCACAACCTTTTCGAAAACCGACACGTATTGCCGCGGGCATTTCTCGTCCAGCGGGCGGAAACGATCGGCGACCGCCCGAAAATTCTGGAGCGGATGAAGGGACCCGGTTTTGAGCCGCAGCGTGAAGTTTTTTTGGAGGAAGCTGCGGTGTATACGCGCTCTCCCGGCACGGCGTTGTTGCCGCCGGCCGAAGCCGTTCAGTTTCTTGAGTACGCGCCGAACCGCGTTCGGATGAAGGTGTCGGTCGCTGATCATCCGTGGCTTTTTTTCTCGGACACGTTCTTCCCCGGCTGGAAGGCGCTCGTCGATGGCGTGCCGGCTAAAATTTACCGCGCAAATTATGCGTTTCGTGCTGTGCTTTTGCCTGCAGGGGAGCACGAGGTCTTGTGGACGTACGAACCGACGTTCTTTCGCGCAGGGCTTGCGCTCACGGCGCTCACGCTGCTTTTCTTCGCCTTGTATTACGGGGGCCTCTTACGGCGCTTGAAGCGACAGGCCCTGCTCGTTTAGAATAGGAACAGCATGGACAGCGAATCGATCGTTTTTGATTTTGGCCAGACCTCTATCCGCATCCTTCTTCTGGAGGCTGCCGGGAAGTCTGTGCGCGTGCGCAATTTTGCGGTCGCGCCCCACGGACGCCATGCGTCCGACGAAGAGCAGAAGGCCGCACTGCGGTCCGCGATCGGGGCTCTCAGCATCAAGCCCGGTAGCCGTGCCGTGCTGACCTGGGAAAACGGTCTCGTGTTTCGCCAGCTTGCGCTCCCCGACATGCCCGCCGACGATCTTCAGAAAGCGTTCCTCTGGGAAATGAAGGAAAAGTACCTGTTCAGCGGGGAAGAGAGCTTCTACGCTTCTGAGGTCGCCGCCGAAACGGCCAACGAGGACGGCACGCGCGAAATAATCCACAACGTTTTTTACGGGGATCGAAAGTCAGTTTCCGAACGCGTTGCAATGGTGGAAGCGCTCGGTTATCGCGTCACTGCCGTCGTGCCGGGGCAGGCCGCGGTCGCGGCACTGGTTGGCAGCGCCGGCATCGACCCTGCGCGCGATGTGCTTGTTTTCGACGTTGGCGCGCAGTCGGCCCGTGTGCTTGTCGTACGCGACGGCCGGAACACTCTTTCACGCACAGTTTTGCTTGGCGGCCAGGCGCTGACGGACATGATGACCGCGGGGTTTTTTGATCCGCAGGGAAGCCGCGTGCAACTGGGTCCTGCGGAGGCCGAAGCGTTAAAACTCGCCGAGGGCGCTCAGAACCCGCAGGCGGCGCATATCAGCCTTCTTCGGCCCTACCTCGAAAAGGTGGTGTCCGAAATTAAGCGTTCGGTCGATTATTATGAAGGCCAGCGGTATGCGCGGCCCATTGTGAAGGCCGTTTTCACCGGAGGAGGTTCAGGCCTCAAGGGTCTTTCCAACTATATGGGACGATTCCTTGGCCTTGAGGTTGCCGCCCTCGCTCCTCAGAATTACGTAAGTCCATCGATGCCCCCGGAAAAGAGGGAAGACTTTGAGGCGCGTTTCGCGTCACTCGCCGCCGGGATCGGCGCTGGATTTGATACGACCATGAATTTGCTTCCACACCAGCAGGTGTCTTCACGCCGCCGCGTACGAGGCATGTCCGTACGTCTTCTGGTCATTGTGACTGCCATCCTGATCGGATTTTGGGACGCGTTGACATTGATGCAGGTGCGTTTGGCGTCTTCTCAGTTGACCGCGCTTTCCGCCGAGGCCAAGGAGTCGGAACGTATCGGAGCGCTGGTCGCCGATCTTGAAAGCCAGCAGCGTTTTATGCGCGCGGCCTTGAAAGGCGATCTTTCGCACCCGTCGCTGCTGAAGGCGCTCAGCCGCGTGACGCCCGACTCGATGATCATCGATAAAATTATTTTTAACCGGGCAGCCGGCCTTCTGGAGATCCAGGGAACCGTCGAGTCTTCAGGGCACGGAGAGGTGAAGGTGATCGCACAGTTCATCACAGATATTCTCAAGACCCCGTTCTTTAAGGATGCCACGCTGACCAACACGACACCCGAAGAGGCGACGCATCGCTTGCGCTTTCAGGTAAAATGCCTCACCGCGGGGGTGATCTGATGGATCTTAAGATCAAGATGCCCCGGAAGCTCACGGCCGGTCTCGTCGTTGCGCTTATGGCGGCCCTGGTGATCGTGTCGGAGCTGGCCGTTCAACTTCACCTCCACTCGAAATATAGACGGATCGCGGCGGACATCGGATCAAGGCGCCAGGAAGTCGCCCGCGCCAAGAGCAGCGGCCTGAATCTTCTGGCTCCAGAAGAGCTGGCGCGGCTTCAGAAGCGTGTCGCCGCATTCCAGCGCGGCTTCGTCAGTGTGTCGCAGACGGCCGTGATCCTCGATGGGATATCGGATCAGGCTGAGCGCAGCGGTGTAAGAGTGGTGGGTGTCAACTCCGCCCAGCCGGCCGCCTTGAAAGCAGAAGGCGATGTTGATTTTGAAATGGGCGGCGCGAAGTACTACAACCTTCCTATTGTGATCAAGATCGAGGGTTCGAGCCGTTCGATCGCCGATTTTTTACGCTCGATGGCGGTCTCCTCGGAACGTATCTTTGTGGTCGATACGTTCCAGATCAGCAAAACGGTCGGCCGGCCTTCGGGTATTCTGACGTGTGAACTGACCATTAGTTTTTTTTCAAACAATGTCTAGGCGCCTATGACGAAGAAAAACAGAGACCTTGCCGTCGCTCTCGTGCTTGCGGTGCTCTTCATTTTTTCGTTCGCGAAGAACGTCATCAAGCCTGCTGCCGGCGTGCGCGGCGCTTCGACCGATGCCGCGCAGGCGCAGCTGCCTATCGGCACGGAGGCCGCCGTCACGTCGCTTGAGCGGGTGCGCCAAAACGAAATGAATCTCAGCGCTCAAGAGGCCTTCTGGGAGAAGGAGTGGGGACGCGACCCGTTCTTTCCTTCGGGCAGCGAGGCTTCGACCAGCGCCGGCCTTGTGTTGAGCGGCATCGTTTGGGATGAAAAGATGCCTGTCGCGATGATCAATGAAAAGGTGCTCAAGACCGGCGACCAGATCGAAGGGTACCATCTGGTCGCCATCAACCCAAGCTCCGTCACGGTCGTCTCTCCTTCAGGCAAAGAATCCGAAGTCCGGCTATTCGAGTCCATTACAGACCAATGAAAAAGATCATCATCTGTATCGTGGCTTACAATGCGGAATCCACGCTGCGCAAGGTCCTCGACCGTATCCCCGCCGAAGTGAAAGCCAAGGTCTCTGAAGTCGTCGTGTTCGACGACGAAAGTCCAGACTCCACTTACAAGGTCGCGAGTGAATATCGTAAGGATAACCCGCAGTTCGAGAACCTGACGATCTACCGCAACCCCCGCAATCTCGGTTACGGAGGCAACCAGAAGCGTTGTTACCGCTATTGCATCGAGAAGGGTTACGACATCGCGGTCCTGCTTCATGGGGACGGCCAGTATGCCCCCGAGGCGCTGCCTAAGCTCCTGGAACCTCTCGAACGAGGCGAGGCGGACGCCGTTTTCGGATCGCGCATGATGGAAAAGGGGGCGGCGCTGAAGGGGCACATGCCTTTCTACAAGTACGTCGGCAATAAGATCCTCACGGCCTACGAGAATATGATGCTCGGGATGGATCTCACCGAGTTTCATTCCGGGTACCGCCTCTACAGCGTGGATGCGCTCAAGAAAGTGCCCTTCGAGAACAATACAGACGATTTTCATTTTGACACGGAGATCATCGCGCAGTTCCACGCGCGCGGGCTCAAGATCAAGGAGGTCGCGATCCCGACGTATTACGGCGACGAGATCTGCCATGTGAACGGTTTGAAATACGCCTTCAACGTCGCACGCGTTGTCTTGCAGTATAAATTGCACGAATTCGGTTTTCGTCAGTACCCTAAATATGCCGTCGATCGTCCGGTGTACCGTTTTAAGCGTGACTGGCACTCCAGCCATCTGCAAGTCGCCCGCATGATCCCGGACAGCGGCCAGTTCATACTCGACGTAGGCTGCGGTCCGAGCGATCTTTCAAGGCTCCTCAAGAAAAGCGGCAACGAGATCGTCGGAGTGGACCGCATGTGGGAAGACGGGTCCGGTGAGGTCTTGACGCGCATGATCGACCGCGATCTCGAGGAGGGTCTCAAGCTCGACTACGGCAGGGAATTTGACTACGTGCTTCTTCTGGATATTCTCGAACATATGCGCGAACCTGAAAAACTCTTGAACGAGGTACGCGCGTACCTTAAGCCCGGAGGCAAGATCATCGTGTCGATACCCAATGTCGCCCACTGGAGCGTGCGCCTCAGCTTGTTGTTCGGGCGGTTTAATTACGGCGTGCGCGGCATCCTTGACCGGACGCATCTGCACTTCTACACGCTCAAAAGTTTTCGCCAGCTCCTTAAGGACTGTAACTATCGCACGACGCGCGAGGGCGGCACGCCGCTGCCACTCATAGACCTTTTGCCGATATTCGGCTATTTTCCGTTCCGCCTCATACACTGGGTTGACGTGCTGCTTGTGTTTATCCGGAGGCCATTATTTGCGTATCAGCTTCTTTTCGTAGCTGAAGACGCATTCTCCGGCGATTACCGTGCGAACTAACGTTTTTCTTCCTAAGACCATCCGAAAGCGATAATATAAGCGCCTTATGACCCCACCACATCATTCTAACGATACGCAAAGCGAATCGGCCGCATGCGCAGCCAAAGAGGTGGTGGGGTGACAAAAAACCGTAAAGACCTTCTCGTCTGGCTTGACCTTGAAATGACGGGGCTCGATCCAAAAAAATGCACGATCCTCGAGATCGGCGTGCTCATCACGGACAACGAGCTCAATGTTCTCGCGGAAGGTCCGTCCATCGCCGTGCATCATTCCGAGAAAGTGCTTCGCGGGATGGAACCCTGGAGCCGCCACCACCATAAGAAATCGGGGCTTACCGATGAATGCCGCAAGTCCACTGTGTCGCTCAAGAAGGCTGAGACGCTTGTGCTTGATTTTGTGAAGGAATATTGCAAGGAAAAGACGACGCCGCTTTGCGGCAACACGATCTGGCAGGACCGCCGGTTTCTGGTGAAATACATGCCGCGTCTGGAGTCGTATCTGCATTACCGTGTCGTCGACGTGAGCTCGATCAAGGAGCTTGTCCGCCGCTGGTACTCGGACGACATTTTCAAGATGCCCCGCGAAAAGCATCAGACGCACCGCGTGATGGACGATATCCGCGAATCCGTCGATGAACTCCGTTTCTACCGCACTCAAGTGTTCGTCAAGCACCCCAGCCGCTAAAGCTGTTTATGCCGGCTTTCCCCGTTTCCGAACAAAAATCACGCGACCTCGAAGCGCGCATGACGGCGCTTGGACTGAAAGAAGGGGATTTCGACGAGAGCTTCATCCGTTCGCAGGGTCCCGGCGGACAAAACGTCAACAAGGTCTCGAGCTGCGTGGTCCTGCGCCATCGCGCCAGCGGCATCGAAGTGCGCTGTCAGCAGGAGCGGTCTCAGGTTTTAAACCGCTTTTTGGCGCGAAGACTTCTCGTGCAAAAACTCGAAGCCAAAAGAGACGGGCACGCTTCGAAGGAGCGGATGGAGCGGGAAAAAATTAGACGTCAAAAGCGCAAGCGTTCGCGCAACGCCAAACGCAAGATGCTCGACTCCAAACATCTGCACGGCGAAAAGAAGGCGATGCGCGCGAGGCCGCCGCGGGACTCCCAGTAGGAGGCTAGATCCGTTCTTCGGCGATCTCAAGGCCGCGCAGCGCGTCGGCATTGGACGGCCGGATCTGGAGCGCGGAACGGAAGGTTTGCTTAGCCCGCACGAAATCCCCCACGATCAAACACGCATACCCGAGGTTGGAATGGGCGGTGTCGTCCATCGGCGCCTCCAGAACGAGGTTTTCGTAGAAGGGCAGGATCTCGTTGATGTTGGCCTGATCGATGTGCACGGCGTTGAGAAACGCTTCCTCGGCCCGGTCGTACGCCCCTGATAAAAGACGCACATGGCCCAGGATCAGATACGCCTGGTCGTCTTCGGGGTCGGCCAACAGGATCTCTTCGTAGACCGTCGCGGCTTCGGTAAGACGCCGTTCGCTGACCAGTGCAAGCGCTTTTTCATGCAGAGCATCCGTCGGGCGGACGGCGCCGGGCGGGGTGTTGCGTGCGCCCGTCATCGTCACTTTCGCCACGACGTCTTTCATGAACTCGCCCGCCTGATCGTCTTCACTCAGGGCTGAGCTTGCGCGTTTGGTTTCGTCACGGAGCGCCTCTATCTTATATTTCAACCCGGTCAATTCCCGGCGGATCGCCGGCGACTTGTCCCGTTCAAGCTGTTCTAAAAGGGCATATTCGGCTTCGAAGCGCGACAGCATGGCGCGGTTGGTTTCCAGTCGTTTCAGGACGTCTTCTTTTTTGGAAGAGGGGATGCCGCCGGCGGCCGCAAAAGCGACCGGCGGGAATGCCGCCAAGAGGACGGCGATGAGGGCGAGCCGGAGTAGTTCGCGTTTCATGGTGTCCCATGATAACATAAACGCACATTTAAAATCATGATCACCCCTGACGAGATCCAACGGATGATCCTCGACCGTCTGCCGGGCGCCCAAGTGCGCGTGGCCGACATGACCGGCACCGGCGACCACTATGAGATCGAGGTGGTATCGGCCGCATTCGCCGGAAAGTCCTTGATCGAGCAGCACCAGATGCTTCACGCGATCCTGGGCGAGGGGATGGACCGCGGCATTCACGCGGTGAAATTCAGGACCCGCGCGCCGAAAAGCGTATAAATTTCAAACAAGGGAGAGTCTATGTCGAATCCGACGATCGAGCGTATCGAAAAAGAGATCAAGTCTCACAAGGTCGTGCTTTTCGTAAAAGGGACGCCCCAGGTCCCGCAGTGCGGGTTCTCGGCGGCGACGATGGCGCTTTTTACCAAGCTCAGCGTGCCGTTCCACACGATCGACATCATCGCTAACCCCGATGTCCGCGCCGAGTTGCCCGCGTATTCAAACTGGCCCACGTTTCCACAGGTTTTTATCAACGGGAAGCTGATCGGCGGTTGTGACATCGTGCATGAAATGCATGAAAACGGCGAACTGGAACCCCTTCTGAAATAAAAAAGGGGGTTAAATATTTTTTAATTGCCTCTCGGCGTCCACCAGCCCTCGATTGATGAGCCGTGTGGCGTTCTCCGCCGTGTCGCGCAGGCGCTGGCTGACCTGAGGGGCTTGTTTGAGCTGTCTTAACAGCTGGATCACCATCCGGAAGTACCGGATGATCTCACCTTCGTCCACTTCCGTGAAGCGCCCGAGTTCGCCGAAATCCACCGCACCCATCCATGCTTCCAGCGCCGCCGCCAGGTGAAAATGCGGGAGTTTGGTCTGGGGCCACACATGGTGAAGAAGCTCCTTCTCGTGGATCTTGCGGAGATAAAAAAGAGCTTTCTTTTCGATACCGATGACGGCGGGCGTGAGTTTGCCGGGCATCTGGTTGCGGCGAGGCTCGAAAACCAGCGCGCATAAAAGCGCGGAGAGATGGATCTCGTTAAGCGTCTCGAGGTATTGCCCCTCGAGCATTTCCGATAGGATCAGCTCGTAACCGTACATCCACGATGCAAATTCGCCTTTGACCGTCAGCGATTCGCCTTTAAGAAAACCGAGCTCCGCCAGGAGCGCGAGCTTTCTTTCGATCGCCGCCGCGCCCTTCTTGCGGCCTTTTTTGTTGTTCTGATAATAATGGAACGAGCGCGGATAAATATCGAGTAGTTTCGACCCGAACTGGGAATAGAGGTTGAGCAGCGTCGCGTAGCAGGAGTTGAACTGACTGTCGATGGACTCGAGCTCCCCGTAAATGACGCGCATCACCTGGGGATAGGGGATCATGTGCGGGTTCAGGCGCGAATAGACGAATCCCTCGGCGTCCATGCCGCGGCGGCCTGCGCGGCCCGCCATCTGGTAATAATCGCGCGTCCGCAGGTAGGCGAACCCGCTGCCGTAAAATTTGCGCAGTTCATCGAACACGACCGACTTCGCCGGCATGTTGATGCCGATGGCGAATGTTTCAGTGGTGAAGATGAGCTTGATGAGCTTGGACGTGAAGAGCTGCTCAATGACTTCTTTGAGCGTGGGGAGCATGCCCGCATGGTGGAACGCGATGCCCCTGAGCACGAGCCGGCGCATGTCGTTGGCGCTCGCTTCCTTCACGAGGTCCAGTTTCTCGCAGAGGCCCGTGAACATCTCATCGACGCGCGCTCTTTCTTCGGCGGTCAGAAAGTCGAACTTCTCCTGTTCCCAGGCGAGCTCTTCGGCCCGTTTTCTGCCGAAAGCAAAATAGAGGCAGGGAAGCCGCCCTTTTTCGGACAGATGGCGGATCAAGTCCTCGGTCCGGTTGGCCTTGGCCTGCAAATGCCGCTCAAATCCGCCCCGTCGCTGGAAACCGCCGCGCCCTCCGCCTCCGCGGTGATATCCGCCGCCGCTGCTGCCGCGGAAGCCCGACGGCCACGAATCGTGATTGAGATACCCGTCGTTCTTGAGCTGTTTGGCGTCAAAAAGAACGCGGCCGTTGCACTGGAACATGTGCACGAGCGGCACAGGGCGGTGTTTTTCGATGATGACTTCAATGGGATGGTTCAGGATGCTCCGGATCCATTCCGCGAGCTCTTCGATGTTGGGCGCCGTCGCCGAAAGCGCCACAAAGCGCACGTGCTCAGGGGAGAACATGATCGCTTCCTCCCACACCGTTCCGCGTTCGACATCGTCGAGATAATGAACCTCGTCGAAAATGACCCAGGAAGTATTTTTTAGACGCGCAGGGTCCTCGAAAAGCTGGTTGCGGTATATCTCTGTCGTCATGATGACGATGGGGGCGTGCGGGTTGAGAGAGACATCACCCGTGAGAAGGCCCACTTGGTCCGGGTAGCGTGCGGAAAAGTCGCGGTACTTCTGATTGGAGAGCGCTTTGACCGGAGCCGTGTAAATGACGCGTTCCTGGCGGGAAAGCGCTTTGACGATGGCGTATTCGGCGATGGCGGTCTTGCCGGCGCCGGTAGGGGCGGACACGAGGATCGATTTTTCCTGGTCGATGGCCTCGATGGCCTTCTGTTGGAAAGGATCATAACGCATGCAGGCATTATACCTTAAAGAGGGTTAATTTTGTGACTGTTTAACGGCGTTGTGGTATAAAATACACCCATGAAATCAATGACCGTCCGTGCGTTAGCGGCTGCAGGGGCCCTGCTTTTTTTCGGCTCCGTCGCACAGGCGCAAAATGCTTTTGAAGTTCCGCGAAAGATCGTGATCGACGCAGGCCACGGCGGATATGATTCAGGTGCGACCGGTCTGCACCACATCGAAGAAAAGACGGTCGTTCTGGACATCGCGCGCATGTTGACGTTGGAGCTTGAAGCGCGCGGCTTCGAGGTTGTGATGACGCGCGACACGGATGTGTTTATCCCGCTTGCGCGCCGCGCCGGTATCGCCAATCAGGCGCGGGCCGATCTTTTTGTGAGTGTGCACGGCAATGCGTCCACCACGAAGAGCCTGCGTGGTTTTGAAGTCTATTCGCTTTCAGAGGACGTTGACGACGAATCCATCGCGATGCAGCGCGCCGAGATGTCCGAACCGTTTTTTCGAACGGCGGATCCAAGTCCGTCGAACGGTCTTAAGGCTATCTTGTGGGATCTGCGTCAAGCGGAGAACCGCCGCGAATCGATCAGCCTTGCCGCAGAGATCGCGCGCGCAGCCGGGGGGGAGTCGCTCAACGTGACTCAGAGACTTCGGTCGGCGCAGTTTTATGTCTTGAAATGGACCGAATGTCCTGCGGTGCTGGTGGAGACCGGTTATCTGACCAACACGCAGGACGCACGTTTTTTGCGGAGCCCTTATTACCGGAAGCGCATGGCACGGGCCATCGCGCAAGGGATCGTCGATTACCGTTCAAAATTTGAACGCACGGAGGGATTTACGCAATGACATCCAGGAAAGGTTCTCTCCGCGCGAGCGGCGCGTCCGCCGTTCAGGCCAGCCCCATCGGAATTTTCGATTCGGGCATCGGCGGCCTCACGGTCTTCAAGGAAACCCGCCGCGAGCTTCCCGGCGAGGACATCGTTTATTTCGGCGACACCGCTCATCTGCCATACGGAACCAAGTCGAAAGAGACCATCACCAAATTTTCTATCGACAACGTCAATTTTCTGCAGAGTTTTGGTGTGAAGGTCGTCATCGTGGCTTGCAACACCGCGTCCTCGCTCTCTCTCGACGCGCTCAAAGAAAAATTCACTCTGCCGATCATCGGCGTGATCGAGCCCGGGGCGCGCCAAGCGCTCAAGAAAACGCGCAATCACCGCATTGGCGTCATCGGCACGAAGGCGACGATCGGGTCGGGTTCGTACGAATCCTGCCTCAAGAAGCTCGACCCGCGGGTCAAAGTCTACAGCGAGGCATGCCCGCTTTTCGTGCCGCTTGTCGAAGAGGGCTGGCTCGACGGCGATGTGGTGAATAAGGTCGCGCGCGCGTACCTGGATCCCATGAAAAGTTTCGGCATCGACACGCTCATACTGGGCTGCACGCACTATCCGCTTTTGGCGGGCGTGATCCAAAAGATACTCGGGCCCAACGTGCGCCTCATCAACTCTGCCGAAGAGACCGCCAAGGAAGCCAAGCGCCTTCTCGACCGCCTGAAACTGCGTTCGACGAAGAAAAAGTCCCCTGAGCTGCGTTTTTACGTCTCCGATGAGCCTGAGCCGTTCCGAGTGTTGGGCGAACGCTTTCTCGAGCACTCCATCCGCCAGGTCACGAAAGTGGGGGACCACCTCATCAGCGTCGAGAACCAGGACGGCGTCATCGTCGGATCCATGACCCGCCCTTCGGGCACGATGCGGATCAACACCGCCGCCGTTCCCGCAAAGCGAGGTTAGAGATGTTCGAGGTCGTCGTCGAAGGGGAATTTTCCGCCGCGCACTCTTTGAAACTCTACGACGGCACCTGGGAGCCGCGTCATGGCCATGATTTCAAGGTCGCCGTGACTGTCCACTCGGAAAAACTCGACTCGATGGCCGTGGTCGTCGATTTTGAGATGCTGAAACCGGAGCTCAAACGCGTGCTCGGAGAATTCCACGAGATCTTCATCAATAACCACCCGGATTTCAAGGACGGGAAACTGAATCCTTCGACCGAAAATATTGCCATGCGCATCTGCGACAAGCTCTCCGCCCGTTGGAAGAGCCCCACCCGCATCGCCAAAGTCACCGTCTGGGAGACGCCTGACGCCTGCGCGAGCTACGAGCCCAAGCCATGAACATGAAGAGGAAGATCACTGACCGCGCCGTAGAAACCGAGATCAGCGAGATCTTCTCGTCCTTACAGGGCGAAGGCCCGTATCTCGGCGTCAAGCAGGTGTTCGTCCGCTTCGGCCGCTGCAACATGCACTGCCACTATTGCGACGAGATCGTCAAAATGGAGGAGGCGGCGTTCGACGTGCTGACGCTCGACGAGGCCGCCGCCGCGGTCGATACCCTTGAAAAGGAGAAGGGCGCCCACCACTCGATCTCACTCACGGGCGGAGAACCGCTTTTCTACGCGTCTTTCTTAAAGAGTTTCCTGCCGCGCCTGAAAGAAAAAGGCTTCACGACTTATCTCGAAACCAACGGCACGCTCCCGCGCGAGCTTGAACAGGTCATCAAGTGGTGCGACATCATCGCGATGGATATCAAACCGCCGGCGAGCACCAAAGACCGCTCATTCTGGAAGGAACACGAGGCTTTTCTTCGTATCGCTCTCCAGAAAGACGTCTTCGTAAAGACGGTCATCACCCCCGATGTGACTTTAGAAGAAATAGAACAATGCGTCGCGCTTCTAAAGAATACAAACCCCCGTATCCCGTTCATCTTCCAGCCCCTCACCGGCCCCTTCGGCATCGACCAAAAGTCTCTCGATCTCATTGAGAAGAAATTCTTCAATTACGCGAAAGACAATCTATACGACGTCCGCGTGATCGCGCAGATGCACAAAATCTGGGGTGTGCGTTAACGTAAGTCGTTTGTTTGCAAAGGGAAGACTCGAGTTGGAAGGGTCAAAAAAGGGCTCGGGATACCACTGGGATACCACTCGGAACCTCCTAAAAGCGATTATCTGAGAATTTATGTCAGAATATGCCCTGCAAGAAAATTACAAGAGAGCGATAGAAGAAGCCGTTTCATGGCCTACGGTTGTCGTGGATGTGTCCGACACGGCCCCTAACGCGCCCACCTGGGGATCGGGCACGCTCCTTGAGTCGGGCGGCAAAAGATTTGTTTTAACCTGTAAACACGTCGTAAAACCAGATTACGACCCTACCAAAATCACCTTTCTGCCACGCGCCTCTGACGGGTCTCTGGAGTTTACAACCAAAGACACACTTCGCACGATCCCTCTCCACAAAATAGTGAAGAAAAGCGGCCCCCGGCCCTTGCCTGTTAAGAATAGGATTTACTCTGACGATACCGACGACTTGGTGTTATTGGAGCTAGAAAAAGATGCTACGTCTATACAGGATTTGAAGTTCTATAGTCTCAAGGGAGATGAGAGCTCTCCTGCCGTAGGAACACAGGTGTATCTAACAGGTTTCTCTCAAGAGCTCGCCAGAGTTGTCTCTCAGAAGAAAAAACGGGTGGGAATATTTCCTTATTTTGACGCCACCATTGTTGTCGAAAGGCGTCTTACGATCCCGTTCGATGCGACAAGGCATTACCTGATTGATTTTGAAGTAAACGAGTTTTCGGTGGATCCTCTTGGGCTGAGTGGTTGTGGCGTGTGGTATAGCTTGCCTTCAGGGGAAGGTAAGCTATGGTCAGCCAATCTCCGTCTTGGAGGAGTAGAGCACGCTGTTATTACTCCATACAATGAAAAGGCAAAGCTCCTCAAAGTTGCCCGTATAGAAATAATAAATGAACTGTTAAAGCGCGCCTAATTTTGGGCGGAAACGATGTTACCGTTTCCGCCATTTATTTTCTTTTTTCTTATTGCCTAAATAGGAATAATTCCTATATAATAAGTGCCATAAAAGGATTAGTGTATGACTCAAGCGATGTTCCGCGATTGTTGCAGAAAAAAACACGTCAAGGTCACTCCCCAGCGTTTGGCTATTTATGCGGAATTATCCAAGTCGACAGATCACCCTTCGACAGACAGGATATTTCAAAAAATCAGGAAGCGTTATCCCGGCATATCGTTTGACACGGTCAATCGAACATTGTTGATGTTCGTTAATATCGGGCTTGTTCACATTGTCGAAGGCGCGGGTGGGCGGTTATTCGACCCAATTCTTGAAGATCATCACCATCTCAGATGTCTCAAATGTTACTCGGTCATCGATTTTTACAACGAAGCATACGACCGCTTGAAACTGCCAAAAAAAATACCGGGTGATTTTAAGGTCCTGAGCAGGAGAGTCGTCTTAGAAGGAATTTGTCATAACTGTAATACCAAAAAAAGGAAAACTAGCCATGAAAACTCTAAGTATGTTGATTATGACCGCGGGGCTGGTCGCGTTCCCGCTTCTAACGGCGATCGCCGCGGAAAATTCAATGGATAAGGAAACAGCACGGCCCAACCAGTTTTGGTGGCCCACACAATTGGATTTAAGTGCTCTTCGGGCGCACGACATAAAATCAAACCCATACGGCTCGAGTTTCGATTATGCCAAAGAATTCGACAGTCTGGATCTTGACGCATTGAAGAAGGACCTCAACGTGATGATGACCTCCTCCCAAGACTGGTGGCCGGCGGACTACGGCAATTACGGGCCGCTCTTTATCCGCATGGCGTGGCATAGCGCGGGCACTTACCGCACGATCGATGGTCGCGGCGGAGCTGGTGGCGGACAGCAGCGATTTGAACCGCTCAACAGTTGGCCTGACAATGCTAACCTCGATAAGGCACGCCGCTTGCTTTGGCCGATCAAACAAAAATACGGCCGAAAGATCTCATGGGCTGACCTGATGGTGCTGGCCGGTAACGTCGCGATGGAAAATATGGGGTTCAAAACCTTTGGTTTTGCTGGCGGCAGGGTTGACGACTGGCAAGCGGATCTTGTTTATTGGGGCCCTGAAACCAAGTGGTTGGAAGGCAATCGTCGCGATAAAGAAGGAAAGCTTAAGGGGCCTCTTGCTGCGGTTCAAATGGGGTTGATCTATGTCAATCCGGAAGGTCCCGAAGGCAACGGCGATCCTGTTTCAGCTGCCAAGGCCATTCGTGAATCATTCGGTCGTATGGCGATGGACGACGAGGAGACCGTCGCGCTCATCGCGGGCGGCCATAGTTTTGGAAAAGCACACGGGGCTCATAAGCCGGCTGGAAATGTCGGGCCCGAGCCGACTGGAGCTTCCATTGAAAAGCAAGGTTTCGGCTGGGAGAGCAAGGCCGGTAAGGGGAATGCCGAGGATACAGTGACGAGCGGTCTGGAAGGCGCTTGGACGTCTTCCCCGGCCCAATTTACACATCAATTTCTGCATAATCTGTTTACATTCGAATGGAAACAGACCAAAAGCCCGGCTGGCGCCATTCAGTGGATCCCAGCGGACGAATCGGTCGCTCAATCCGTTCCGGATGCACATATTAAGGGTAAGTTTCACGCGCCCATCATGCTGACAACGGATCTAGCGCTCAAGATGGATCCGGAGTATGCCAAGATCTCACGACGCTTCTATGAAAACCCTGATCAATTCCAGGATGCGTTCGCGCGGGCATGGTTCAAACTCACGCATCGCGACATGGGACCCAAGGTTCGCTATATCGGAAAGGACGCGCCTAAGGCTGATCTTATTTGGCAGGATCCGATACCTCCAGTTGACCACAAGCTGGTTGGGGCCTCGGACATCGCGAAGCTCAAGGCGGATATCCTGAAATCGGAGCTGACCGTGTCGGAGCTTGTCCGGACGGCGTGGGCCTCGGCAGCTAGCTTCCGGAGCAGCGATCTGCGCGGCGGCGCCAACGGTGCCCGTATCCGTCTGGAACCACAGAAAAATTGGGAGGTTAATGATCCAAAAGAACTGGTGAAAGTGTTTCCAGTCCTTGAAAAGCTTCAAAAGGACTTCAACGGTTCGCGTGCCGATGGCACAAAGATCTCTCTGGCAGATCTCATCGTGTTGGGCGGTTCTGCCGCTATCGAAAAAGCGGCCAAAGACAACGGTGTTGCTATAGAGGTCCCGTTCACTCCCGGTCGTACGGACGCCACGCAGGAACAGACGGATGTTAATTCCTTCTCTTTTCTTGAACCGACCGCGGACGGATTCCGGAATTACTTTGGCCCAAACAACCGCAGGTCTCCCGCGAACATGCTGGTGGATAAGGCAAGTCTTCTGGAGCTGACCGTGCCCGAGATGACGGTTTTGGTCGGCGGTATGCGCGCACTTGATGCCAACGCCGGAGCCTCGAAAAATGGTGTGTTCACAGCCCGACCTGGTGTACTGACCGGTGACTTTTTCGTGAATTTGCTCGATATGTCCACGAAATGGGAAAAATCCGAAAAAGTCGAAGGTCTCTACGAGGGTCATGACCGGAAAACCGGCGACTTCAAATGGTCGGCGACTTCGGCAGACCTGATCTTCGGCTCGAACTCCGAACTGCGCGCGGTCGCGGAAGTCTACGCATTCGAAGATACCAAAGAGATGTTCGTGAGCGATTTTGCGAGGGCCTGGGTCAAGGTCATGGAGCTGGATCGCTTCGATCTTCGTAAATGACCCCTAGAAGGGGGAACCAATACATAGAGGCCGTTGATTTTTGGCGGCCTCTTTTTTAGCTTTACAATATACAAGAAATAGAATATACTAAAAAAGGATTATAAGAGGCGGCTAAAATGAAAAAAATCGATATTAAGAATATACAGAATGCAGCGCGGGTGCTCCGCGTGATAGGGCATCCGGACCGGCTGAGAATTGTCGAGGCTCTTGAGAGATCATCCAAGAGCGTCAAAGAGCTCATGAGGGAATTGGATCTTTCTCAGGTCAGTGTGTCCAAGCACCTGGCGGCGTTGAAAAAGAGCCGCATTGTTGAGAGTGAGGCCGTATCCAATTTCCGCCATTATTCCATTACCTATCGGAATGTCATCCATGTTTTAAATTGTCTTAGATCCACCGGAGGAAATGCCAAATGAAAAAGATATCAGTAGAACAGTTTGAGAATGAATACAGAGCGAATTCGACAGCACAGTGTTTGGATGTGAGGGAGCCGGCGGAATATGCTCAAACGCGTTTAGAGAACTTTAGTTTATGTTCTTTGAGCGACCTTTCCGAAAAGTCTGTCGCGGCACTCGATAGATCAAAAACGACCTATCTTCTTTGTCGAAGCGGTAATCGTGCTTGTCAGGCGGGGGAGCGTCTCGAAAAGATGAATTTTTCCGATGTCCGTGTGATCGAGGGTGGGTTGGGAGCCTGGGAGTCCGCTGGAAAAAATGTTATCAAGGGAACATCCAAGGTTTGGGCGCTTGAGCGCCAGGTGCGGTTTTCGGCAGGTTTTTTAGTGTTGTTGGGTATCGTGTTGGCAATGTCTATCAATCCAAGCTGGATCTTCCTGTCCGGTTTTGTGGCGGCCGGACTTGTTTTTTCGGCAGTGACGGATACTTGTGGGATGGCGATGGTCTTGGCGCGCATGCCATGGAATAGGTCAAGTCACTAGAGGAGTCGTCGATGGATCCGGGTCTTGTTTTGGCAACAATGCTTTGTGTTTTGGTGGGGTTGTCTCTTGGTCTTTTGGGTGGTGGTGGGTCAGTGTTAATGGTTCCTCTGTTTGTTTATATCGCGAAAGTTCCGGTAAACGAAGCGATCGCCATGTCGCTTTTGATCGTGGGACTGTCGAGCATGGCCGGAGTCTTTAAATATTTTAAACAAGGCTTTGTGAATACGCGGCTCGTGATCCTATTTGTCCTGCCAGGTATGCTTGCCTCATTTTTTGGAGCGCGCGCTGCGAGATCATTTTCCTCGGAACAGCTTCTTTTGATGTTCAGCGTTATGATGATGCTCATCTCACTCATCCTATATAATAAATCTTCAGGCGCCTCTTCTGACGGGCCCGTGGTCTGCAGGCCCAACCTTAGCCTGTCTGTCGCCGCCGGGGGGGTGATCGGTTTTTTGACCGGACTGTTGGGCGTGGGAGGGGGATTTCTCATCGTTCCGGCCATTGCGCTTCTTATGAGATGCTCTCTTTACACCGCTATCGGTACGTCCTTAGCGATCATCGCCGTCAATTCGGCAGCCGGATTTGCAGGGCATCTCTCCACGTCGCACCTGAATATCCCTTTAAGTGCGGTTTTTCTCATAGCAACCGTAAGCGGGGCCGTCGCGGGCACACGCCTGTCTAATAAATTCAGCATGCGTTTCCTTCAAAAAGCATTCGCGGTCTTGATATTCCTCGTCGGCGCGCTGGTCGTAGTGCAGCATTTTCGTTTCACATAAAGGAGTTTTTATGCAGAGAATATTTCGACAGCTTTATGACAATGTTTCATCGACGTACACGTATTTATTGGCAGACACCAATACTCTCGAAGCAGTGATCATCGATCCCGTATTTGAATTGCATCACCGGGATCTGGCGTTGGTCAAAGAGTTGGGGTTAAGCCTCCAGTACGCTCTGGATACACACTGCCATGCGGATCATGTGACGGGATCGTGGTTGATGAAAAAGGCAACGGGCTGCAAAATTGTGCTCTCAAAAAAATACAACGCCTCGCAGGTGGATAAGCCCGTCGATGAGGGCGATGTGATTGATCTTGGGGGGATTCGCTTGCAGGTGTGGGCGACTCCGGGCCACACCAACGGATGTTTGAGTTATGTGATGGACGACCGGAAGATGGCATTCACCGGGGACTGCCTCATGATCCGCGGCGCGGGACGGACGGATTTTCAGCAAGGAGACGCCAAAAAAATGTACCACTCGATCCACGACAAGTTATTTGCGCTTCCGGACGACTGCTTGGTTTATCCCGCGCACGATTATGACGGACGCTGTGTCAGCACGATCCAAGAGGAAAAAAAATTCAATACGCGCATCGGCGGCGAAGCGAGTGAGCAGGATTTTGTAGGGTATATGAAAAACCTGGGGTTGCCGCATCCCAAAAAGATCGCCATTGCTTTGCCCGCCAATCTACGGTCAGGCATGCCAGAAAACGGCATTTACCCTGCCGCCGCAACCTGGGGACCCGCCGAAGAGACTTATGATGGTATTCTCCAGATATCCGCTGATTGGGTGGAGAGTCATTTGAATGAGGTGACCCTTCTAGATGTTCGCGAAGCCGATGAGAGGATGGCAGAGGGCGCCAAAAGTATCCATGGCGCTGTTGCCATCCCGCTCGGCGAGTTGGTCTCAAGTATAAAGGAGATCCCCAGATCAAAGCCGATCATTACTGTTTGCCACTCCGGTAAGCGTTCCGCACAGGCGACAGTGATTCTCAAAAAAAATGGTTTTACTGACGTGGCCAATCTTAAAGGCGGGATGGTGGAATGGGTGCGCGCGGATCGAGGAGTGGCCAAATAGGTGTTTGTAGGGCGTCTTCAAACATAAAGCAGTTGCGAAGTTCGTCCAGTCGAGGGAGCCATTTAAGACTCGTAAACCGGACCTCGTTCCAAGGGGACACGTTAACTTAAATTTTGATTTCGGGATACCACTGGGATACCATCACTGCCTCCATTAGACGCATCTAGACGATACTAGACGCATAAGCACCTCAGAGTTTTATTGCCGCAACCTTCGGCGTTTCGTATACTAGCGCCTAAATAAACGCACCTATATGACACTACACTCTGCTCAAAAAATTCAATTTGATTATGCGCACAAAATCCGGGGCGTGCGGTAAGCTAAGTCGTTTGTTTACAAAGAGAAGAATCGAGTTGGAAGGTCCAAAAAAGGGCCCGGGATACCAGTGGAGACATTTTAGTCTCTGCCTTCTCTTCTACTGAGCACCTCATAGTGGAACTGTCTATACGGCAATAAAAGGCCTATAATGATGAATAATCACATTTAGTTGCTCCAGATAGGCGGTTATGATAAGCATTGAAAGAGAATGGATGGATACTCAGCAAGGGGAAGGTTTTTTGTTTATTTTAGGAGCGTCATGAAGCAGAAAATTAAGAAAAAAGAAGAACTTGTTGAAGAGGTAAAGCTGCTGCAGCGACAGATAGTGACGATTGTTGCGGCAGAAACCGATATTGAACAGCAGCAACTGAGACGGCTCGCGACAGTGGTCCGCGACTCGAACGACGCGATCATGCTGATGGACTTTGATGGTCGGATCACTACCTGGAACGCCGGCGCCAAATTAATGTATGGCTATAGCGAGCAAGAGGCGCTTCAGATGAATATTCAACAGCTGACGCCGCTCGACAAAGAGGCCGAGCACGCGGCGTTTATCCGCCGGCTGACCGCCGGTGAAACGATCCCCTCGTTCGAGACCCAGCGAATCGCGAAGGACGGACGCATTCTCGACGTCTGGATGACGGCGACTAAAGTGCTGGACGAGTTGAAAAAGCCGGTCGGAGTTGCCACGACAGAGCGCGACATCACCTGGCGCAAGGAGATGGAGAAAAAGGTGCTGGCTTCGGAGAAACTAGCGACCATAGGACAGCTTGGCTCGAGCGTCGCGCACGAACTCAGGAATCCCTTAGCGGTAATAAAAAACACTGTTTATTACCTCAATATGCTGGAATCCGTAAAGCATGATCTTGAGATCGCAGAGAATCTGAAACTTATCTCCGGCGAGGTTGAAAAATCAAGCAAGATCATCAATGACCTGCTGGAATTTAGCCGCGTCAAGCCGCCCACTTTGAGGCCGGAAGAGATCAATTCAATCATCAGGGAGGTGTTGAGCGGGATAAAATTCCCCGCGACAATAAAGTTGGTCACGGAATTGAGTGATGATCTGCCGCGCATGCAGGTGGATCAGCTTCAGATGCAGCAGGTTTTTTTTAACCTCGCTTCCAATGCGGTCCAAGCCATGGAAAAGGGAGGGACACTGACTGTTTCATCAAAAATCACGCCAAACAAGACGGTCGCGGTCGTCTTTAAAGACACGGGCTGCGGCATTCCACCCGAAAATATGAGCAAGATCCTCGACCCGCTTTTTACTACAAAGGTCAAGGGCACGGGCCTGGGTCTGACGATAGTCTCATGGTTAGTGGAAGGTCATCTTGGAGAGTTAGAGATAGAGAGCCAAGCGGATCAAGGAAGTGTGTTTACAGTGAAGCTTCCGATCAAAGGGGTATGAAAAATGCCAAATAAAGGCAGTGTTTTAATTGTGGACGATGAACCCGATCTATGTAATATCCTGTCTAAAGTTCTAACAATGAAAGGTTATACAACTTTAATCGCGGACAATGGACAGCGCGCCGTTGATTTGGTCAAAGAAAGAGCCTTTGATGCCATATTGATGGATGTCCGGATGCCGGTCATGGGCGGCGTGGAAGCATTTAAGAAGATAAAACAGATCCGCCCGTCCGCGACGATTATCTTTACTACCGCATTTTCAATAGAGGAAATGGTCAAAGACGTGATGCAGGACGGCGCTTATGCAATGTTAAATAAGCCTTGCGATCTTGATACCATAGTCAATATGATCGAAAAATCCAAGAAGGTTGCTCTATTGGCTATTGTGGATGACGATCCGATCCTGCGCAAGACGATGACGAATGTCCTGCAAAAAAAAGGCTATAGTTTGATTGCCTGCTCAAGCGGCGAGGAGGCGATCGCTTTTGCGAAGACAAAACCATGCGACATATTCTTTCTTGATATGAAACTCCCGGTTTTAAACGGCCTTGAGGTGTATTTGGAGATCAAAAAGGCAAATCCCGCAGCCGTGGTGGTGTTGATGACAGCCTATGGGATTCAGATGAATGAGTTGGTGAGTCAGGCAATAGAGAAAGGCGCCTACTCGTGTCTCCCGAAGCCCTATGAAATAGACGAGGTGGTTCGGATCATTGAGACAGTGATGGACAGGAAGTAAAAAAGAACATCCTTCTTATTAACGTTGACCCACGGTTCCGCAAGACCTGCAAAAGTGGTACCATTGGCTTTGATGAATAGACCTTCCTATCTAATTAGCGCCGAAGGCGTTACCCCTGGTCGCCGTGTACCTCAGCAGAAAACCTTGGCGTTAGCCCTGGCGCAAAATTCGTTGGATACGCGGCAAAAAAGATTGTTCAAGGCTGCGTATGGAAAAGTCGGGGTGGAAACACGTTATTCTGTCTTGAGCCAGGGCAAGGCGGCCGGTCAGACAGCGTTTAATGAATTTTTTTTAGGAAAAGGGCCCGGCACTGAAGAGCGCATGCTGCAGTTTGAAGCTCATGCGCCCAAATTGGCTCACGATGCGTCCAAGAAAGCTATTCAAGCATCCGGGGTTTCTTCAAAGAAGATCGCCCACCTGGTGAGTGTCTCCTGCACAGGTTTTGCCGCGCCAGGGTTTGATATTTCTATTCTAAGGTCTTTGGGTCTCGATCCATCGGCCTCGCGGACTCATATCGGCTTCATGGGTTGTCACGGAGTTTTCAATGCCCTGAGAGTGGCCTCAGCTCTCAACGGACCAGGCCGGGATGTTTTGGTGTGTTCTGTGGAGCTTTGTTCATTGCATTACCGTCACGGAAGGAATATACGCAAAGTATTGGGAAACTCTCTTTTTTCGGACGGCGCCGCCGCCGCGATAATTTCCTCGACAAAAAATTCACCGGACAATTGGCTTATCGCGGCTCAGGGCTCATTCGTTATCCCGGTTACGGAAGAGGCTATTCAATGGCGTATCGGTGATCTGGGATTTGAAATGGGCCTTTCACCCATGATCCCGCAGTTTATAAAAGAGAATTTGCGCGCCTGGCTTGAAGCGTGGCTGGCAAAAGAGAACATGGTTCTTAAAGATATCCGTTCCTGGGCGGTCCATCCGGGCGGCCCCGGAGTTTTGGACGCCGTTGAAGAAAGTATGAGCATGCCTAAAGAATCGTTGAAATATTCAAGAAATATCCTTAAGTCGTTTGGCAACATGTCATCGGCGACTATTCTCTTTATTCTGCACGGGATGATGCGGCGGAAAGCGGCGACTCCCTGCGTTGCGCTGGGCTTCGGTCCCGGCCTGACGATCGAAGCGGTGTTATTTCTTTGAAGCGCATCGTTGTGCCCGAAGCGATGGATGATGAGGCGATCAGTCCAAAGGACCATCTCTGTGCCCTCAAGGGCCTTGCGCGTATCAATATATTTAGCAGGTCCGTTCATAATCTTTGGCCCTCTATCGAGGTGTTGGCCCGTGAAAATCCAGAAAAGCCTCTGCGCGTGCTGGACATAGCGACAGGTTTTGGCGATATTCCCATAGCGCTTTGGAAAATGGCGGGGAAAAAAAAGATCGCGTTGGAGATCGCGGCTTGTGATAGGAGTGCTCAGGCGTTGGACTTCGCCAGAGCGCAAGCCCGGAAAAGTGGAGCGCAAGTACATTTTTTTACACTCAACATCCATGAGGCCGAAATCCCGGGCGGTTACGATATTCTGATCAGCTCTCTTTTTCTTCACCATCTCCAAAATGAAGAAGCTGTTCAGTTTCTTCGGCGCATGGCGAAGCAGGCCAAGCGTTTGGTGCTTGTGAATGATCTGGCTCGCACTGTGCCGGGTCTTGTTCTTGCTTTTTTCGGTACGCGTCTATTGAGCACATCTTCCATTGTTCATATGGATGGCGTCCGGTCCGCGCAAGCGGCATTCAGCATCGCGGAGATAAAAGAGGCCGGTCATAAGGCAGGATTGCGCGAGATACGCGTCAAACGCCGCTGGCCGTCTAGATTTCTTCTGATCAGTAAAAAGAAAGAGATGTAGCATGAAGCCGTTTGTCATCATTAAAGGCAGCGGGATCGCCGGTCAAGTTTTGCAGAAAGAACTCTATTTAAAAGGAATTCTTTCCCGCCTGGATGATCGCAGCTCATTCCCAAGAGATAAGGTCTGCGGAGGTGTTCTTCAGGCGGATAGTTGGGAATATTTAAATTCAGTTTTTAAGATCGAGTGCCCTTCACGAAAGATCGATGCTCTGACACAGTTCTGGGGGAAGAAGAAAGTTTCGACCACACGATTCAGAAACGCGATGGTGTATGTTTCCCGTTTGGAATTGGACAATTCGCTTCACTTACAGAACCCGTCGCAATCTCCCGTCGCCGGACAGGAGATCATTGAGGTCAAGGCCACCGGTGCAGAGGATCCGATGGGGGAGTGGATCGGGTTCCAGACGCAGTATGAACCGGTGGATGACGTCGAGCTGTATTATGGCCGTAATATATATTTGGGTATAACACCCACTCTCGGGCGGACATCGCATGTGGCTTTTATCGTGAAACGTGACTATTTTAAGAGCCCTGAGGATTTAAACAGAAGAATATGCTCCGAATTTGGCCTCCGTTTTGAAATGCCCCTTAAAGGAACGGGCCGCATTCGTTATGGCTATGCCTCGCTGCCCATGGCGATAGGGGACGCAAAACTATCGACGCATCCCTTTTTTGGATTCGGGATGAAGCACGCCATCTTATCCGCTCGACTCATGGCGCAAATGATCGCTGAAAATAGACAGAGCGATTACGACAGGGCTCATCGGAAGATCTTTAAAAAACTGCAAGGAAGCAGCGCGTTTGTTTTCAGGCTAAACGCTTCATTGTTCCGCTTTCTTTGGAGGCTGCTATTAGCGCCGATTATTTTCGAACGTATTTACGAATGGCTGCATAATATTTCGAAAGACCACTGGGATGCTAGTGCTGCCCCGTTAGGCGCACCTAGTCGATCCTAGGCGCTCACAGTGGCGGAAGCGTTTACCTAGGGGACACCTCAGCAAGGTATCCCCGACACAAAATAATGGATTCTCGATGAAAATCATGCTGGTGATGCTGACGTTGTTTAGCCCTGGCGGCTGCAGCGGAGAGTAAGGCGTTCGCCTGCATGGACGAATATGAGAGCAAGTACGGAAAGCAGGCGCGGGTGGATCTGAGCGAGAAGCTGAGCCACGTAGTTTAGCCCTAACATTTAAGCGCCCTAAAGTTTTATTGCCATAAGCCCCGGCGTTTCGTATACTAGCGCCTAAATAAACGCACCTATATGACACTACACTCTGCTCAAAAAATTCAATTTGATTATGCGCACAAAATCCGGGGCGTGCGGTGAATCCGATCATGCCCGCTCTAAGCGAGCCACCGACAAAAAATAGGGCCTTGATCGACTGGGTCAGTCAGATGGCGGAGCTGTGCAGTCCGGATGCGGTCGTCTGGTGTGACGGTTCCGAGGAGGAGAGGGCCAGACTTACGAAAGAAGGGATCGCTAAGGGGAAATTCGAACCTCTGGATCCCGTCAAGTATCCCGGCTGTCTCTACGCCCGCAGCAAGGAAAACGATGTCGCGCGTGTTGAAAAGTTGACCCTGATCTGCACGACCTCCCCGAAAGACGCCGGTCCGACCAACAATTGGATGGCTCCTCAAGAGGCCTACGAGAAGGTGAGCGCGATCATGAAGGGCTCCATGAAAGGCAGGACGATGTACGTCGTTCCGTTCATCATGGGGATTCCCGGCTCCCCGTTCAACAAGATCGGCATCGAATTGACGGACAGCATTTACGTGGTCCTCAACATGCGCATCATGACCCGCGTCGGCAAGGTCGCACTGCAGGAACTGGGCGAATCGACCGATTTCACGCGGGGTCTCCACGGAAAGGCCGATCTGGATGAGAAGAGGCGCTTCATTTGCCATTTTCCTGAAGACAATGCCATCTGGAGCGTCGGCTCCAATTACGGAGGAAACGTGCTTCTCGGCAAGAAATGCCTGGCGCTTCGTCTGGCGTCCTCCATGGGGAAAAAGGAAGGATGGCTTGCCGAGCACATGCTCATCATGGGCGTCGAAAACCCGAAAGGCGAGATCCGCTACATCGCCGCAGCTTTCCCGAGCTCATGCGGTAAGACAAATTTGGCGATGCTCGTGCCCCCGCCGGCGTTCAAGGGATACAAGGTGTGGACGGTCGGGGATGACATCGCGTGGATGCGGATCGGCCCCGACGGCCGGCTCTGGGCGATCAATCCCGAAGCGGGCTTCTTCGGCGTCGCCAGCGGCACGAGCCGCAAGACGAACCCGGCCGCCATTGAAACCATTCAGAAGAATACGATCTTCACGAATGTCGTGATGACCCCCGAAAAAACCGTTTGGTGGGAGGGCTTGGACGGTGATCCGCCCTCCAAGGGGCTCAGCTGGCGCGGGCAGCCCTGGACGCCTTCCTCCGGAGAAAAGGGTGCTCATCCCAACAGCCGTTTCACGGCGCCTGCCGGGCAGTGCCCGTCGATCTCTCCCAAGTGGGATGATCCGCAGGGTGTGCCGATCAGCGCGATTCTTTTCGGCGGCAGAAGAGCGAAAGTCGCTCCTCTGGTCTACCAGTCGTTCAATTGGCAGCACGGCGTTTACGTCGGAGCCGCCATGGCTTCCGAAACGACCGCGGCTGCGACCGGAGAAGTGGGCGTCGTCCGCCGTGATCCGATGGCCATGCTGCCTTTTTGCGGCTACGACATGGGCGAGTATTTCAGGCATTGGCTTGAGATGGGCAAGCGGATGAGCAATCCTCCGGCGATTTTTCACGTGAACTGGTTCCAAAAGGACTCTAGCGGCCGCATCATGTGGCCGGGGTTCGGAGATAACCTGAGGGTCTTGAAATGGGTCCTCGACCGGTCTGAAAAGAAGGTCGAAGCAAGGGAAACTCCGATCGGATACATGCCTTATTCCAGCGATATCGACCTCACCGGTACGGAGCTCACGCGCGAAAAGCTTGAACGGGAACTGTTGAACGTCGACCGTACGGCCTGCGCCGAAGATGTCCAAAGCCAGGATGAATTCTTCGGGAAATTCGGTGAAACGCTTCCTAGCGAGATCCGGCAGGAACAAAAGGCGCTTTTGGAGAGACTTTTACGTTCTTGATCTGTGTTTAATCTTGTCAAGCCCGGCCTCAACCCAAAAGGGGCTTATTAGCCCAATTACGGTTTGTAATAGCATCGCTTTTCCAAACAAGCACATCTAGACGGTACTAGACGCATTTTAGCCTGGGCCGCCCCACCACCCGATATTTAGCTGATAGAATAAAGTAAACGATCCTTGACAATAGTTGACATTGATAACTTGTTACAAGCAAAAAAATTCATGTTTTTTATCCCAACTCTTTTGTTTCTATATGGATAGCCGTAATTGATACCTTAGAAATGACTTGGTTGAATATTGTTTCCATTTTAATCCAAAAGGAATAAAATGTAGGCAGATGGTCGGGGGTGGTCCCGACGAGCGGGTGCGTATGGACACGCATGGCAGGTTAAATTGACCCTACCCCCTAAAACCGTACAGTTGCCAAAGACAGTCTCCGGGTGTAAAACGTGAACAAGGAGACCTTGATATGCCCAAAGGCAAACGACACACGGAAGAACAGATCATCGGCATCTTAAAGCAGCTGGATGCGGG